>ENA-OQDM01001079-OQDM01001079.1-human-gut-metagenome-genome-assembly--contig:-NODE-1079-length-12086-cov-0.907099_pt1 | contig 12086 bp, 14 predicted proteins | sample MGYA00242772_ERZ504605 | MGnify/ENA primary metagenome ERZ504605 (study PRJEB26092, sample SAMD00036348) | human gut metagenome | host: Homo sapiens | study: EMG produced TPA metagenomics assembly of... | reverse complement strand
TTCCCATTGCGCCCGACAATCGAATCAACCGAAAACTTACGGCACGTTTCCGAACCTTTCATTTGCAAGCTGTTTGCGTTTCTCTTTATCGTCCAATCAATTGTTTCAACTCTTCCACAAAACAGTCGATGTCATTGTCCGGAACCACAATGCCGTTTACTTTGTCCTGCAAAATGTCGTGCAGGCTTTTATAAGAGTCCATAGCTATAGGTACGGTGCCGTATTGCTGTGCTTCGACCAATGTCATGCCGAAACCTTCGAACGCTGATGTCATCATGAACAATGCCGATTCCAGATAATATTGCCGTGGGTCTCTAAAACCCTCAAAAGATATTTGCTCAAGCCCCAATTCGGTGCTGAACTGTTTTGTCTGGTGCATGTCAGGACCGTCCCCTACAATAACAAGTTTCCAGTCGGAATACCTACCGTCTATTCTATTTGTTTCCAAATGCGCAATATATATGACAACCTCTTATGGTACTCAAAAATCCTGCCTACGAACAAAACCTGTTTTTTCTTTTTCCCATAGTCATTGAAGTCGTAATCATAAGTATAAGTCAGCGGGTTAGGTATAGCTCCGAGTTTCTCTTTATCCGGCTTCAGATGCGTAAGGCTTACATATTCTCGCAAAAAGGAGTGCGACAAAAACACATACTTATCACTCAATTTGTAATTCAGATTGTGGTCTCTCATCTGCCGCCAATGGACATAACGGGCATACACGCGTTTCCGGAATATTGCATTGACAATTTTTTCCTTGATGTCATGAGGAGCACGTACCTTTGGGAGAACATCCAGATGCCAACAAGTTATCAGTTTACATTTTGTTTGCCGTATAGCCAAACGGCACAGTTTAGTACTTCCCCATTGGTTGATTATCACATCAATCCCGTTATCCACCACATAGCTTTGCAACTTTTCCACGTCAGAAGCACAGTATTTCTCTATGGTATGCATTTTTTGCGAGTTAATTGCAGGAGATATGCTGTAAGGCATCGGATTACAGGATTTGTCATAAGTATAAACTACGTAAACCGAATGCCCTCGCTTGACAAATCATTTGCCAAGGTCACGGTTATAGTTCACCACCACCATAAACAGGCCAGTAGCGCATGACGTATAATATGTTCATAAAGGGTAATTTTTAATTTAAAGCCTTGAATTAGGAAAGACAAGGAAAGCCGTACGCGCGGTGTCTAAATGTCGTCTCGCAAGGGAATAGTCCATACGAGGTACCGCCAACTCTTCACCAACGGGTTTCAGTTGGGATGACAAGCCCATGCCTTTCAACAGGTTGATGACTCTTCCGTCGCGCCCGTCATTCAAGCAAATGGAAAAAAACGGTTTCTCCAATACCAATGAAAGTGCTGTGCCATGAAAGGAAACAGTAACGACAGCCTCTGCAAAAAACACCAGATTCAGGAACTCAATAGGGCTGACATATTGCTTGCCGTATTTCGCCACGCGATAGTTCATTCCCGATGCATCATAGACTGTAGCATGAAGTTTGTCAGCCAAATCCGTAGCTTGTTTAAGGACATCTTTCTTTATACCTCTTGCTTGGTATAAAAGGACATAACGTTCTTTTATCATCTTTTCTCAGGCATAAGGGCAAGCCATTGACTTTTAGTCAATAACAAAGTCGGATCCAAAACCACCTCTATGTGTAATTGGCTAAGATTGTCCAAATATTTTTTTAGGCACTCTTCCCTGACGCTAACCGCATAAAATGATTTTATCCGGCCAACCAACTCCTCTGCCATATTCCTGTCAATTATGTTTTTCGGAAAAACTGGCGGCATAAGAAATTTTTTCTAATCCTGTCCGACTGGAAATGCAACGTATACATCGGGTCAAGGTTGCCGTTCGTTATTTCCGGATTCCATACCTGATCGCTTCCGGTGATTATCGCATCATAAACAGCCTTGGCCAGTTCGTCTGGATTTTTGTAAACCCGCCGTGAGAGGGTATAGAATCTTTCCTGAAAATCCCCATAATGCCGTTTGGTCTTAATCCAAGTATATGTGTCGCAAAAAATATGCAACAGGCACTGCTTGACATACGAAACTATGCCATTCTTGATTCTTGCATTTCTGAAAAAACGGTACGGATATTTTAAGTAGTTGGGTTCGTACCTGATAAACTCTACTTCATGTCCTGCATCTTTCAATGTCTTGAACAAAGCCAATGCTTGTAATTGGGCACCCACGTTCATGGCTGCATGAAATGTAAGAACTCCTATTTTCATCTTAGTCTTAAATTCTTCTTAAAAAAATGCTTTTATCTGCCTCAATCTCCATATCGGTCCGATGTTGCCATACCGGTAATATACATACTTGAAACCATACTTCCGGTAGTCTTTTTCAAATTTGCATCGGCGATGACTTTCAAAGGAAGGACGGCAGAGATTGGGCTGTAAACAATCTTCCAATTTTGCCGGAATTACCGTCATCTGGTCTTTTACCGCTTCAAACAGTTCACGCCCTTTTTCAGTATTTACCAATACCAGTGACACACCTTTGTTGTCTGCATTGATATTGGGATCCGTCTTTTCCCAACCCCCAGAAGTCGGCTATGGTTATGTCACTCGGACGTTTCGTATTCGCATAATGGCACTTTCCACACGATGGGCGGAACATGATGTGCTGATAGAATAAATATGTGAAGCTCATTTTACCCCCCGTTAACAAATTTAAACGTTTCATGATGGGCAGCCCAACCGAACTTCTGCTTGTCACGGAAGTTCACCCAACAAATTTTATCGCCCTGCTTTTTTTCAAGGTAGGCTATATAGTCACGCCACAGGTATGGTGCCGGTACACCGTGGCATACGATGTCAACGAGTATCAGCTTCTCGCGCAGCTTCTTACCTATGTATGAGTTCAGACCTGCGGTCTGGCACGGCGTACCGGAGAACATGACGGTCAAGCCGTCTTTCAGGTCTTTCTTTACCTGACGGAACACTCCTGTGAGGTCACTCTGTACATATTTGCTGCCTTTGAACTCGTCGCGTTGTTCCTTTGTTGTTGCACGTTTGTGGATGACGCGGAAATGGTCTGTATACCCCACTCCGTAAACCACGCCGCCTTGTTCAAGCACATAGTCGGACAGGACTATGAATGCCGCACCGCTGCGGCTCGTCTTAACTTCCTCCATGTCCTTGTGCCGCGCAGCGTAAGCGTCAGGCTGTGGAAAGTTAAGGCTTGTGTCATAATTGTCATTGAAGGCGCAGACCTTCTCGCACAGCCCACACTCCACACACTTTGTCTCATCTGCCATTGGGTAGAGGAAGCCCATCGCGTCTGGCTGCATCGTTATGGCATCATGTGCGCAGACACTTGCGCAAGCCGTACATCCGCAGCACTGTGATTTGTCTGTTATCTTTATCATTTGATTATATGTAAAATCCGTAATGTTTTGCTAAGAAGGATTGTCGCGATTAAAATGATTATCGGCGACAAATACAAATATGTGTCTTGCCATAATGCAGGCATGCGATTGTTGACCGTCCGGAAGAACATAATGAACAATGGATGTAAGATGTAGATGTATAAGGAATCTTTCTCACCCAAGTCAGATAAGACGTTCTGTCCTACTTGCCTTGCAGACAGGAAGAAAAGAAACAGTGAGACGGCCAGAAAGGTTGAACTTGCATAATGGCCTCTCGTGGCGTTCAGACCTAACTCCACAAGCAGCCCGTTCTCTAACAACGATGTTAACGAAAACAAAATCCCCCCCCCCGAATGTTAACAACGGCAAATATCTAATTCCAAGAAGCGTACCACGCCACTTCTTGATAAACATTCCGACAGCAAAGTATGGAATACCCACGCACAAGAAATTGCGCACACAAATGAATGGAATCTCCATATTCCACAAAACCAAGCTATATTTTCCAAAACACAGGTCTGTCATCAAGAGGATTGGAGCAGCCAATACAGACACTTTAGCCAACCTCGCCTTTCAAGAAAGAGGACTATCAATAATGTGTAAAGATAAGCCCCAATGTACCAAAGATGAAAGCCGAAGGGATTCTCGTTGAGTACAACAAATTTAACAAGTGCTTTCAAACTAAGGAAACTGAAATCATGCTGTTTGAACGCAAACATAAATTTCACCACAGCGAAAAGGAGAGTACTCCAAACGAGTACGCGAAAAATCTTCCTTATATTCTTTTTCAACCTTGCCTGAAACTTGGCATCGTCGGCGTTGAAAATGAAATAACCAGAAATGATTAGAAAACAAGGAACTGCACACCTCGTGAGCGGCAGTATGTACTGTTGGTATGGCGTTCCCATGTGCAGGAATACCACCAACACTGCACATATAAACTTCAATAAGTCTATGTTATTCAGTCTTTTCATCTCTGCTTTCTTGCTATTTTGTGAATTTTTTCCACTACAAATGTCCTTTCCGTCCTGTTACACCCCACATAATAGATGGTAAAGCCCGTGCAAACTACTGTGACTGCGCACGAGACAACAAAGTCCAAGAAAGTCTCATCCATGTGGCTCACAAACAGGATTGGAACGGCCATAGATATAAATGAAACCATCAGGACGTTTGTATACACTTTCTTCAAATACAGCCTGACAGAAAGGCCAATCATGCCACGCAACATCAGCAGACGTGCGGCGAGACAGCACTGCGATATGGCTATTGCCACAATCAAGACCGTTTCGGGAACAGCACCCATACGCAGAAGCACGTATGACACTGGCAGATTCATCATCTGTAGTCCACCCACCACAAGCTGATAATTTCGTATTTTTCCTGTGGCAAGCATAGCCGTTACCAATGGTTGGGAAATGGATTCACTCATGGCAAACACAAGCACAAGTTGTACAAAGGACACGGCATGTTCCGGCACAATCTTAAGCCAAAGCCCAAGAACATAATGCGTGTTAACCAATATAGGTAGGGAAAGCAACAGAAGCATGTAAAATGAAAGCCGTGCCCCTTGAAATATCAACGTCATCATATATTCACGGTTACCTGCGGCGTACTGTTTGGTAATCTGCGGATTCAAAGCCATCATAAAGTTCACGACAAACCCGTTGACGGCATTGTTGACCTGAAAGGCTATGCCTCGCGCGGCATTTACCGCAGGACCGCAAAAGAGGTTTATGACAACGTTGCCACCTTGGTCACGTAATACCGATGACGATGCACCTATGAAATTCCAACCGGCAAAGCCAAACATATCCTTCAACAAATTCTTGTCAAAAATGAAATGATACATGCATTCCTCGAAATGCCGCTTGCAATAAATACCATAAGTAAACCGAACGATGAGTGCAACCGCACACATTAATATGGCATAGAACACAAGTCGGTCAATTGGCGAAATGGTTATAAGGTAAGCTATAGCCAGTTTACCCACAGCCTCAAAGATGCTAATGTAAGCGAATGCCGACATCCGCTCATGCGCTATGATACTTGCGTTATAAGGAACACTAACCAAATTAATTGCAAACGTCAGCACCGAAAACTGGAAAACCCAGTTGGCCGCCGCTAATCTGTCAAGAGGTATCGTCATCTTGGAGTTCAAGAACCAGATGCCTAAAACCTCGGCCAATATGATGATGATGGCAGCAAGCCAAGTTGGATTGTCACTGCGGAAGAGAATATTGTCCTCAACTTCTCCCTGTCTCCCCTGCCAAGTTCGTAAGTGATAAATCGCGTAATAGCAGCAGATAACGACCCTGACAACATGCTGAACATCGCCACCATGCCACCTACCACGTTGTATATTCCGAAGTCCTCTATTCCCAATGCATTTAGAACAACCCTACTTGTATAAAGGCTCACAACCATCAGGAAGAGCATGCGTACATACAGCAGCAGCGTATTCTTTACTATGCGCTTATTGTTTGGTGCCAAGTTTTCCATAACAAATAACCTGTGTCAATAAAATAGCCTATTTGAAAGGGCTGTAAAGAACGCCCTAAACCAAGCGTGTTAAAAGTCAATTACATTTCAATACTATCCTCCCAACGCTCGAAATTTCTGGCTGATTCAAGCATATTAAACAATCAGTTTTTGAGATTCACCCTTGCATGCCATACTTATTTCCCCTACACAGGAGTTTTTCCAAAAACATCCTTCATCTTTCAGGATGTATGTTAATCCTTTCATTACTTGTATGTTATGGACTGAAGGATGTTTCAGGCATCTTTCAGCCAAGCTTCATTCCGCAGGGAAGAGAACGGAAAATCAATCGGCTGAGAATGAAAAATCGTTTGGCTTAGATTGGAGAATCGTTTGGCGCAGAGCGTTTGACGGCTCTCAGCCATGAAAGGGAACTGAAAGATGAGCATTTCATCTTTCAGTCCGTAATATGTTATATAATAGATATTTACCATACATCCTGAAGGATGAAGGATATTTTTGCAAACTCTTAGGGTAGAGTGTATTTTATCTTGTATCACCCATCTTTCAGGGTATGCCGTTCCATGTCAAAATTGATTCCGACCTTCACCATGGGCAAACCGCACAAAGCGAAGCGTTCGGGATAGTTCTTCAGGTCAATCTGCTGCATGGCGGCCTCGGCAGATTGGTTCAGTTTCAGTTCCACGACGTAGAGCGTGGTGGCCGTGCGCATCACCATGTCTACCCGCCCACTCGGGGTACGTACTTCCACATCCACATAGATGCCCAAGAGACTGAAAATGATGTAGAGCATCTGTTGGTAGTGGCCTCGTAACCCGTACGGTCGCAGTAAGGGACGGTGGAAAGGAACGTTTGCAACAAACGCAACGCATCGTCCAACCGCTCCTCGTAAATGGCTTCATAGAGCAAGGCCACGGTGTCAATCCGTCGGTCGTGCGGCGGTCTAAATAGCCGGGCAAAAGGCTTTTCATCAGTCCGATGCGCACCTCCTTGTTGGGGATGTCCAAGGTGTAGAGTTGCGTGATGGAGGAATACCCCTTGATGGTGACGTAACCGCTTTGATAGAGCAACGGGGCGATGTCCGTCATGCGTTCCGTCGGGGCATCGAAAGATTCCGCCATAGCTTTCCGTCCTCCGATTTGTTGGGGCTGCACGCCGTACTTCTTCAACATTTCGATAAGGTAAGTGGCGTACCACTGCCGAACCAATAAGAATCCAACCGCCCGTCAGCAAAAGCGTTCAACAGGCTGAATGGGTTATAGATGTCCGGTGAAGGCCAAGTGAAATGGTAACCGTCGTAATTGTCCTTGAGTTTCTGCACGGTCTCTTCGCGGCTTATGCCCATCCGTCCGGCCAAAATGTCCAAGTCCTCGTCCATTTGGGTGGCCATTTCCTCTTCTGTGATACCGCAGATGGCGGCGTATTCCGGCAACATGCTGATGTTTTTAATGTTGTTCAGTTCGCTGAAGATACTGAGCTGCGAGAACTTGGTGATTCCGGTAAGGAACACGAAACGCAGGTAAGGATCGCAAGCTTTGAGCGGACTATAAAAGTTGCGCATGATGTTACGCAGGACGGGCAGGTTCTTTTCTTCATGCACCACGTCGAGCAAGGGCGCATCGTATTCGTCGATGAGCACCACCACTTGACGACCCGTCTGTTCGTAGGCGCGGCGGATGATGCCTTGAAAGCGTTGGTTCACATTTTCCTCACCTTCGCCATGGCCATATACGTTTTCATATTCTATCAGTTTTAAGTTCAGCTCGCTTTCCAAGCGTTCCTTATCCACGTGCTTCGCCGTGCTCATGTCGAAATGCAGGACGGGATATTCCGTCCATTCCGTTTCCAACCTCTCCAAAGCCAAACCCTTAAACAATTCTCTACGCCCTTCAAAATAGGCTTCCAAAGTACTTGTCAACAGCGACTTGCCGAAACGACGGGGACGGCTCAGGAATATGTAATTTGAGTCGGAATGCGCCATACGGTAGACGTATTCCGTCTTGTCTATATACAAGTAATTACCGTTCCTTATTTTTTCAAACGTCTGTATGCCTATAGGATAAAGCCTTTTCAAAAAATCCATTCCAAGTCCTCCCTTTTATTCCATTTCCGTTCCATCACGTACCTTTCAACATTCCCGAGGAATCCCTAACATATTCTCAGAATCCGTACACCAAGCGGACACTTCATCCAAGCCTTTGCCATAACACCCATGTAAAGGTAGAAAAATCAAACAGACATTCCAAACTTTCCGGCTATAAATATTTATCCCCGATGTCCCAGCCATTCGTCATAATCATCCAGCCACTGCAAAAGTTGCCGCTTGCTTTTCTTCATATCGGGTTCCTTACGCCATGGGACGATTAAAGTATGAGCCTCATGGTAATACATGTTATTATCCGTACAACCATACAACGTAGCCAATAACAAGGCACGGGATTGCTCCGCTTTCAGCAAAGGCAGGATGGTGCAGGAAAAAGCTTCCAACTCGCCCCTCTCTTCCCGATTCCCCAACACCGTATGAGCCATCAATAAGATTGAAGCCAACTTGCAACGCATCACATCGCTATCCATCTGTAACTTACCGTAGGCACGCAAGGCCTCTTCCGCCAAAGCCAGGTCGGCGTCCGTCACACCGCCACGGGAGTGATAATTCCGTAGTGCCTTATGAAGTCCCTGGAAAATACGTTCATTGGACAACTTCGTATACACATGTTTGCCGCTTTCGTTCAGGCCGATGATTTCATACTGTCCGGCAGACACACGCATTAAAGGCACCCACAAACATCCTTCTATGCAAACCACGACATCCTTATGCCCGGCCCCGGGCTGGACTGCCACCACGGCTTCTACTCCTTTAAACTCCCCCTTCCGTAATCCGGACACGGTCGCCTTTCACCAGGCGTCCTGACTCCGGCACATACACCGGAAGCTCGCCACGGTATGCTTCCCGCCACCCAACGAGGTTTCTCATTTCAGCATCCGAAAGATAGGGATAATGACTTTCGCCACCGCTATGCACGCGCGGCAAAAAAACTATAGGCATGCAGGGTACTTCGCTGTCTTCGGTAAATCTCGGCTTCCGTAGAACGAATGAATACATAATTGTAAAGCAAGGGTCGTTCCGTACGCACGAATTCCCCACCCTTTCTTTTTACCTCTATATATTTAGGTGCAAAATATTCCAACATCGCTTCATCCCTCTTCACACTCCGGCTTGCCTCCATACGCAATGCACGGGCCGGATCTCCTCTGTGCCCTACGGGAAGTACCAGAATATACCAACGTACAGCATGGCTTCCCATCCCCCTACGAGATGAAACTATCTCACTCATAAATACTTGATGACCATACCGGTAAAATCACATATTTTACTGGCTTTTAGACATTTACATTAAACAAACAGACATTCCTGAAAATTTAAGTTCCTCGGTTTGCCTATTGCTTCCCTCCGATGCGGCATCGCTTTTGTACATAAAGTGAAAGTACACTCAAAAATGGCCGCTCCTACAAGAAGGGATAATCATTCGGCAAAAATATAAAAAATAATTCATTTGGCATTTCTATTTTAAAAGTTTTTTCATTCTCATGTAAAATTGCGGAAAAGCAATCCCCCCAATATCCGCCCAAGCGCCCTATACCTCATATAAGTGATAAAAATCATAAACCAACCCCAAAAAGTTGGTATCGGCTTTTAATGAAATACTAAAAAATTGATTATCTTGCAGCGCAAAAAGATGAAGGTTTTTAATAAGAATCTCATTATATTACCTATAATAAATTAGTATAATTATGGTTTATTCACACGAAGTAGAAAACATGTGTTGTGTTGCCAAAGGCCCGAACCACGGACCAGCCCCCATTCCTGAAGAAGGCAAATGGGTACAGGCAAAAGAGATCAAAGACATCTCAGGTTTGACTCACGGTATCGGATGGTGTGCCCCCCAGCAGGGTGCCTGCAAACTGACGCTGAACGTAAAAGAAGGTGTCATCCAGGAATGTCTGGTGGAAACTATCGGTTGTTCCGGTATGACCCATTCAGCAGCTATGGCTTCTGAAATTCTTCCGGGCAAGACGATTCTTGGAAGCATTGAACACCGACTTGGTTGCGATGCCATCAACACAGCCATGCGCGAATTGTTCCTCCAGATTGTTTACGGCCGTACACAGTCTGCTTTCTCTGAGGCGGTTTGATGATCGGTGCCGGATTGGAAGATTTGGGTAAGGGACTGCGTAGCCAGACCGGTACCCTTTATGGTACTTTGGCCAAAGGTACACGTTACTTGGAGTTGACTGAGGTTACATCACCAAAATGTTCCTCGACAAAGACGATCAGGTATGTGGTTACGAATTCGTACACATGGGTAAATTCATGGAGGCCATCAAGAAAGGTGTACCCGCAGACGAAGCTTTGAAGTCTGTAACAGGTACATACGGCCGCACAAAACCAGAACAGGGAATTGTTAAATCTATTGACCCACGCAAAGAATAATAAGGAGGAACCAGATTATGATTAGAGAAGTGAAATTTGAAAGTCAGGACCGTCGTATCAAGCAGATTTTTGGCTGCATTGAACGAAAACGGTATCAAAGATATTGAAGAGGCTAACAAAATCTGTGAAGAAGCTGGTTTGGATCCTTACAAGACTTGCGAAGAAACCCAAATGATTTGCTTCGAAAATGCAAAGTGGGCTTACGTGGTAGGTTCTGCCATTGCATTGAAGAAGGGATGCAAGAATGCAGCCGACGCTGCGAAGCTATCGGTATCGGTTTGCAGGCTTTCTGTATTCCGGGTTCTGTGGCCGACGACCGTAAAGTAGGTATCGGACACGGAAACTTGGCAGCCCGTCTGCTCCGCGAAGAGACGCAGTGTTTCGCCTTCTTGGCCGGCCACGAATCTTTCGCTGCTGCCGAAGGTGCCATCAAGATTGCCGAAATGGCCAACAAAGTTCGTAAGAACCCGTTGCGTTGTATCTTGAACGGCTTAGGTAAGGATGCCGCCATGATTATCTCACGTATCAACGGCTTTACTTACGTACAGACGAAATTCGACTATTACACGGGTGAACTGAACGTAGTGAAAGAAACCGCTTACTCAGACGGTCCCCGTGCTAAGGTAAAATGCTACGGTGCAGACGATGTGCGCGAAGGTGTGGCTATCCTGTGGAAGGAAAACGTAAGACGTATCTATCACGGGTAACTCTACCAACCCGACCCGCTTCCAGCACCCTGTAGCCGGTACGTACAAGAAAGAGCGCGTATTGGCAGGCAAGCCTTACTTCTCTGTAGCTTCAGGTGGCGGTACAGGCCGTACCTTGCACCCGGACAACATGGCTGCCGGCCCAGCTTCTTACGGTATGACGGATACGCTCGGACGTATGCACTCAGACGCTCAGTTTGCAGGTTCTTCATCCGTTCCCGCTCACGTGGAAATGATGGGCTTCCTGGGTATCGGTAACAATCCGATGGTAGGTTGTACGGTAGCTTGTGCCGTAAACGTGTCTTTGGCTTTGAACAAATAATCACGAACATAGAGACTGCATAAAACCAATAAAGGGACGCTAGAAAACGTCCCCTTTATTATTGCCTATCGACTAAAACTTATTAATAAACCAACATATAATACACATTGTCTCCTTCACGTTCTTGCTTAATCTTATGCTCCTGCATCAGACGGGCAATGCTCAGGCACAATTCCGTAGTTCCTAACTTACATTGGTTTTGTAACTCGTCGAACGTACACCGCAATAAATTCGACAACGTCTTGTAAACGCTCATACTGCGTGATTTGATGGTTTTTTCGTCTGGTATCATAATGTATCTTTGTTGTTGATTGCAAAGAAACGAATTAAAAATCTCCTCCTCAGCAAACCACCTTATAATAGATGTTCCTTTTACCCATTTTTCAGAAGAACAAAAGTCTCTTTGCATTATAAGAGCAATAACACCCTTCGAAAAACTTAAAAATAACCCTAAATAGCAAGGTTTGTTAAATTCCTCTTGCATAAAAAAACCGATTCTTCCCTGAACCCATTTATCAGGAAAGAACCGGAAAGCCCCGTTCGTTTTCCGTAAAAATACGGCAAACGATTAATAGTTCTCTTTCTTCACTTCGAAGTAAGCCTGCGGATGCAAGCAAGCCGGGCACATCTGCGGAGCTCTTTTACCCCACATGGATATAACCGCAAATTGCGG
>ENA-OQDM01001077-OQDM01001077.1-human-gut-metagenome-genome-assembly--contig:-NODE-1077-length-12111-cov-0.832276_pt1 | contig 12111 bp, 12 predicted proteins | sample MGYA00242772_ERZ504605 | MGnify/ENA primary metagenome ERZ504605 (study PRJEB26092, sample SAMD00036348) | human gut metagenome | host: Homo sapiens | study: EMG produced TPA metagenomics assembly of... | reverse complement strand
TCGTGGTCGTGGCAACTTGTGACTTCTGCCCCATTGTGCGTTATCGATGGTGTTATTGCGGATGCTACAGTGTTTTCTAACCTTGACCCGAATATCATTAAGTCTATTTCTATCTTGAAAGACGCTGCGTCTTCGGCCATTTACGGTTCTCGTGCAGCTTATGGAGTTGTATTGTCGGCCAGACGAAGCTGTCCCCTGAAGCCTTCGCCTCCATCGGAGCAGACAACTTCAACACGAAGATAATGGTATTCTTCCGCAAATCGATCCACATCGGGGTGCAGACATACAACGCGGAGGAATTCATAACGGCGGAAGAACTGGGGAAACGTATCAGCGAGGCAAGGGCGATGAAGCACAGGCTGCGTTTCGACCTGATGCGCGAGACAAACAGAATAGATAAGGAAGAGCTTGAACTGTTCGAGTACAAACTCGCCAAATACATGTATGAGTTGAAGGCGCACGCCAAGCTGAACAGACACATCGCCAAAGCGGAGGCGTTGGTCACAAAATTCCGCAACCAGAAACCTCCTGAGAACGCCACGAATGAACAGGGCAAGGAATGGGAAAGGAAGAAACTGACCACAAAAAAGTGCTTGCCGTCCTCCGTAGGTACATCACCTCGCAGAATGTCGTGTCGCGCGAGGAAGTGGCATTGGTGAAGAGCTCATACGGATTCAAGCTGAAACAATATGCCCCACGACTGTTGGACAAGGTCCCGCATAAGGCGGCAGGCATCAACGACCTCGTGCTGGGACGCGCAGTACTGCCCATGCCGGAATTCCCTACAGAGAAGAATATGCGCCAAATCCGTGCGGCAGAAAAACTGATCGGCAGAAAACGCAGGCAATACGAAGTCCAGAACCAGCAGTTTGCCGACATGAAGCCCGACACACGGCTGACCGAATACCTTGACCGCATGACCTTTGTCAACAAGGACGGTGACGTATGTGAGTTCACCGCGCTCCAGAAACACGACCAGAACCTCGTCTTGCAGAAACGATACGCCCTGCTGAACTGGCAGCAGGCTTGGGAAAAACCGCCGCCGTATACCACCGTGCCAAGTACCTGCTCAAATACCGCAAGATACGCAATGTCATCATACTGGCTCCCGCCATCGCCACCAACATGACATGGATACCCTTCCTCTCAATGAACAGGGAACAGTTCCGGGTGGTAAGGAGCAATGCCGATCTGGAAACGGTTTCGGAAGGCGTGTTCCTCGTCCTCTCCACCTCCATGCTCGGCAAGCTGAAGCGCGGGCTGGCAAGGTTTGTCAGGCGCACCTCAAGAAAGCTGTGCCTCGTCTTCGACGAGTCGGACGAGATAACCACCCCGTCGTCACAGCGTACAAGGCATATTCTCAGCCTCTTCCGCCGTCTCAGGTACAAGATACTTGACACCGGCACGACCACCCGCAACAACATCGCGGAGCTTTATAGCCAGTTCAAGTTGCTTTACAACAATTCCATAAACATGATTTGCTGGAGCGGCCGGGTGTACCACGAGAAACAGGGACAAGGAAATCGAGGAAGAGAACAATCCGCACTATGGCGAGCCGTTCTCTGCCTTCAGGGGACATGTGCTTTTCCGTGCCTGCCACTGTCCGGGAAAATCCACCGTGTTCGGTATAGAGAAGCAGAACCAGGATGTCTATAACAAGGAGGAACTGGCCAAACTTATCGGCAAGACCGTCATTACACGCAAGTTCAGGGACTTCGCCGGAGAGAAATACAGGATACGGACACATACCGTCATCCCGTCCGGCGGCGAGTGCGAGGTTTACCGTGTCATCATCGAGGAGTTCTGCCGTATCTGCGAGCTGTATTACAACTGCACGGGAGACGCGAAGAAAGATGCCCTGACAAGATGGAAAAACAAATGAGAAACCGCAGATTCCATTCCACAGGCAAAGGTAGCCCGCCCCCTTACCGGCAGAGCAAGGTCATGCCGCAAGCGGTTTTCGGGAAAATCATCCTCGCCGGAGGTGAAGCAGGAAAACAGAAACAAATCACGGACATGATAGAGAGTCTGCCTGTGAAGCGGGGTGGTCATAATCCTGTGTAACTCTTCTGCCGTGAGATATTTCTGTACGGCTTTGGGACGCACCGGCTCATATCCCAAAAACGGGCTGGCGGTAATGATGCCGTCAGCGATGGCCTCACCGACAATCGTTTTCAGCTGTACGGTCAGATTGATAATCGTTCCGGGAGCGAGATTACGTCAGTCCGAAGGTGCAAATCATACTTGTCGATGAAAGAGCGGTCCAATGCGGAAAACGGAATATCCGACAGTTTGTATTGCACCTGCAAGAATCTTTCGATATGGTTGTAGGCATTGCGATAGGCCCGCAGGCTTCCTATTGTGCGGTTTACTCCCACACGCTTTTCAAAATTGCAGATGAATCGTTTGAAATACCCCAAAAGCGTTTCCTGCCCGCTGGCCATTCCAAGCAGTACACCTTTCACTTCATCGGCTGTCACACCGTCACGAACAGCCGACTGCTCCGTGTAGATATTCAATGCCATCGCACGAATCTCATCCAGACGGTTGTTGATTTCCTTTGCCGCCACGCTCTTGCCAGTTGCACGTCCGGAGGTCCAGCGTGACTGTGGCACTTTCATCTTCACACTGAAAGCCGCCTCGGAATACTTTCCGACATTCAACTTTGCCATTACAGGACAGTTGCCGTCAGCATCCGCCTCGCTCTTTTTCAGGTAGAACGATACCTTTACATTTGCCTGATTCATAACTAATTCCTTTGTTTGCAAAATTATTATATGCAGAGCAAATGAACGGCATGAAAAATATAGCGGAACGAAAGAATAAGATACCTTGGCTTGTAAACAGAGCCTATTTTTTTTCCAATACAGAAAAATATGACTAAGTTTGCATCAACAGACATAGCAAAAACTGCGTTCTTTACTATGGTAAACAGGATATAGAACGAGATGCGGGAGCAATTTCCAAACCTCTTTTTCAATCCTGAAAAAGGCAACGGATAGGTAGCGATTCGTTATCCTAACTCCCCCCAAAAACGGTCAAAAGCCATAAATGGAAGAATCTGGTACAAAACCACATATCCCTTTCGGTTTCAAACACTTTGCATTATTTTCTCCAAAGCCATCCGTATGTGAGCGAGTTTACATATCTTCGCGTCAAAGGTGATTGATTGAAATGAATACATTCTCTGCTTTTGATACGGGTGTCATGGTAGCTTTCTTGCTGGGTATTGAGTTTCTTAGGAGTGATATCCAAACAATTCTCTATTGTAAAAGAAACGATCCCGGGATTTTTAAGAGCTGCCTGTATACATTGTTTATATTGTTGGCAAGTCTTTATTCCATTGTGGCCGGAGCCATGCTTAACCCCGAGCCCGTACCCGTTTATGAATTGATGCCCGGTTTTCAAATAGGAGTTTATGGTTTTTGCTTTTTGTTTATATTTCTTGTTATCGCCGGTCTTTATCGTAAAATATTACCTCTCGTCCTTTTGGGGTACGCTATGGTATATGTAATCGGTGTACTGATACCGTTACTTGGATATGTAGTGTCCATGATGAATTATTTCGCCAGTACAGGATGATTATGAAGACCAAAGATGTTTTCCAGAGAAAATGGATAACAGACAGTATAACAAAAGAACGGTATCCTTTCAGATACCTTCAATGATGGGCCGGTTGCATATTTACCATTCCAGACGTTCCTTCACATTGTTCATCGCCTCTTTCAGGCTGCTGTTCATGACCCGCGCATAATGCTGCGTCATGCGTGTGGAGGCATGTCCGAGCATGACGGACACGTCCTGCAAGGGTACATTGTTGGCGAGCGTGACGGTCGTCCCGAAAGTGTGCCTGGCCACGTGCGTGGTCAGGTTTTTCTTTATGCCGCAGAAATCGGCGATTTCCTTGAGGTAGCTGTTCATTTTCTGGTTGCACATGACAGGCAGGCAGCATCCTTTCTTTACGCAGATCGGATGTTCCCTGTATTTCTCCAATATGGCCAGTGGAACGGGCAGCAGCGGGATGTTGCTGATGGAAGACGCTTTTCTGCGGTGTTCCAACTTGACCCTTCCCTTCCTTATCCACCAGTCACCGAGATTGTCCTGTACCAGGTTTTCACCACTCAGAGTGGCGACATCGGAGAACGCCAGACCTGTGAAGCACGCGAAGACAAATATGTCCCTGACCAGCTCGAGCCGTGGGATGGTGAATTTCTTTTTCATGACGGCCTGCAACTCGTCGTAGGTCAGGAATACCGGATCGGTCTCGTCCTGTTCCATCTTGTAACCGTAAAAGGGATTCTTACGCATCCATTCCTTTGCCAATGCCATGTTGGTGAATTTCTTGAAACATTTCATGTAGCGGACTATCGTGTTACGGCACAGTCCCCCCTCCGTTTTCAGGTAAATGTCAAACGCGCAGATGAACTCCGGTGTCAGCTCATGGAAGGTGATATCCTCCTTGCCGTAATAAGAGGGGATAAGCCGCTGCAATTTCTTCACCACGTTCTTGTACCGGTTGATCGTAACGGGAGAGTAGTCTATGCCTGCCAGTGTTTCCATTTCCTTGATGCCATCCTGCATGGTACCGAGCAATGTACGCATTTCGGTGTCTTTCCCGAAAACACGTTTCAGGATCAGTTTCGGGGTAATCAGGGCCTGTTCCAATACCAGTTCCTTGTGTTTCTCGAGGGCACGTGCGTGTAACTCCGCAATATAGGTATTCAATGCGATGGATGCCCTGTCCCTGCCCTTGCTGCATCCTTTGGCCGCATTCCATAAGTTCAGAGGCACGCTTCTTTGGATACGGGCATCGGTCGTAGCTCCCGTTGATGGTTATCCGCATCAGTACGGGGGCCTCACCGTTTTTCAACAATTTCGTTTTGAGCACGAAAAAAAGAATGTTCATTGTTCCTTGTTTCATCACTTTTGTTTTTTTAGAGGTGTTACATCCAATTGTTTCGTCAAAACCGGATGGCATGAGGACGTGAAACGAAATGTTAAATTCGGAGGCTTTTTTGAGGGACTTGTGGAATAGCCATAAAAATCCCATTTTTATCAGGTTCGAATTGCCTTTTGTATCCCGGGTTCGATTCCTTTTTTTTATCCCGATGGGAAATACCGAAATTTTAAATTTATTTCACACTTTCAACTTCATCCGGTCATGTGTGCAAAATTACTTTTTCACACCGGAGATTGAAATTGTCAAATAGTTGAAAAACAATGAAGTATGATACATATTTATGGCTTTTTCAAAAGCCTTAAAAAAAGCCACTGAATTGGCGAAATCCAACTTCACAAATATGTAATGAAATGCGTAGCGAGGGTAAAAAAAGAACCCTTGAACTATCTATAATTCAAGGGTTTTCTAAAATTGAAAAGCTTTTTGGTGGTGCCACCAGGAATCGAACCGGGGACACAAGGATTTTCAGTCCTTTGCTCTACCAACTGAGCTATGGCACCATCATGTCGTTTTGTATATCGTTGTTTCGATTACGGGTGCAAAGATACGGACTTTTTTGATATATGCAATAGGTGGCGGTGGATTTTTTGAAAATATTTGAGGGTAGAGGTGAAATTAGCTGCTATAAGCAGGGTAAATAGGGGGAGCGTGTAGATAAATATGGATTTTTACTTATTTTTGGAAGCGGGTAGAGAATGATTAATAAGCTATAGATATGAAGAAAGTAATTTGGAGTATTGTTTTAAGTTGGGTATGTTTGGCATTTGCTGCTGCTGGGATAGGAACTCGTGATGCGGTGTCTGCCTGTGATGGGGAAAGTGTATAAAAAAGGGGATAAGATTATGTTTGGTGTCCCTAAGGTTTCCGGATATTTGTTTGTTAGGACGTTTACAAAGGATGGGAAGATTTCTACGATGCCGAAAGAGAATCTGGCTAGTCAAGAGGCGGTGATCGTTGATATTCCGGATTACGATAAGAAACTCTTTGAGAGTATGGGCGTTTATTCTGAGGAAGAAACGCATCCTCTTGTCGTGGTAGAGCTGGATGGACGGCGTCTTTGTATAAATATTAATGATGCGCTTAGTCAAGGGAATATTGTTTCGGAATATTTTAAAAGCGAAATTGAGGGTGTGGTCGATTTAACGTCCGATCTCTTATTTGTTTATGCGCTTAAATTAAATAATGTGACAGTTGATGACGATGTGATAGTAAGGTATATGGCTCATTGTGACAAGAATCTGGTAGAGAAAAATCAAGCGGATCCATTTACTATGGCGGATCTTAAGAAAGAATATGCCGCTAAATTGGAAAAGGCGTTAGGGGACGTTGATTTTAGTAAGGTGTTTCGTATTGAGAGTCAGTCGGAGATGTTACAATATGATATGGATAAGCAGATCTTTCCATTAAAAGGGTTGTGGTGCCCACAAATTAAGACAGACCAGCCGGATGCGTTGGCTAAGATTGGCTTTTGTAAATGGGATGATTGTGCCTTTCGATTTGTGAATATACCAGAGTTCATGAACTGTCCCTTGTGAGACGGCTCGTGCGAAAGGGTTTTATGATATGAGGAAAGTCGGAAAAGTGCCTACTTATAATAAGCCGCTGGCTACTTCTTATACTTATATCCGTTTCTTGGATAAGAAGGTACAGCTTCCCGAGAAAAAGAATAAGGTCTATCATAACGGTGATATAAAGAGTATGTCTTTGGCTGATTTGTATGGGAAAATGGCTATAGAGGCGCAAATTATAAAGATGGATGTTTATCACTTACCTTTCTTGAAGATAAGTGATTTTGAACTCTTCTATAATTATTTAGGATCCATTGAAGTGAAATAATAGGAAAACGGTCCGTCCCCCAATAAAAATGGGACGGACCGCTTTGCATTCGTGAATTCAGAGCGGATATTTCTTTTAGTTTAGTGAGTTCCAACCTTGCGCCTTAAGCTCGACTTCACCTCCGTCACGACCGACAAGATAATTGCCTAACTCCGGCTTTGTTATATGACCGATCACCTTAATACCTTTCATTTCCGACACCTTATCATGATCTGCTAAAGGAACAGTGAATAAGAGTTCATAATCCTCACCTCCATTCAATGCCGCGGTTATCAGATTCATGTTAAACTGCTCTGCCATGCTGCGGTTTGGTAATCGATAGGAATACGATCTTCGTAAACTCGGCAACCTACATTACTTTCTTTAGATATATGAAGCAACTCCGAAGAGAGGCCGTCGGAGATATCCATCATGGAGGTAGGAAGATTCCTGCTTGGTCAAGAACCTCGACAATGTCTTTGCGGGCTTCCGGTTTTAATTGGCGTTCCAACAAATATTCTTTACCAGAGAAATCGGGCGTGAAATCTTTCTCCCCATTAAATATGCTTTTCTCCCGTTCCAGTAATTGGAGACCCATGTAGGCGGCCCCTAAATCGCCGGACACGCAAATAAGATCGGTCTCCTTGGCTCCGTTTCGATAGACAACTTTACCTTTCTCTCCCTCGCCTAGGCAAGTGATGCTGATCGCTAACCCTGTGCGTGAGGCGGAAGTGTCGCCACCAACGAGATCTACGTCATAGATATCACAAGCGAGTTTAATGCCCTCGTAGAATTCTTCGAGATCTTCTACACAGAAACGTTTGGAAATACCCAATGATACCGTAATCTGTTTCGGGCGGCCGTTCATGGCGTAAATATCGGAGAAGTTTACGACTGCGGATTTATAGCCGAGATGTTTCAACGGCACATACATCAAATCGAAATGAATACCTTCCAGCAAAAGGTCTGTCGTAACCAATACTTGCTTGTCTGTGTAATCTAGTACGGCTGCGTCGTCACCAACACCTTTCAACGTACTCGGATTTTTAAGTTCTATTTTATCGGTGAGATGACGGATTAACCCGAACTCTCCCAAAGTCGATATTTCTGTTCTATTGCTCATAAGATTGTTAACGTAATATAGGATGATTCTTTATTCTTGTATCAATATGTTTAACTATTAATTCTTGAAATTGTTTTTCCCGGTCCATACAGAAACCCACCGTAATAGGCAAACAATATAAATGAGAAAACCATTCCATGGGAAGCGAAGGAAGGTCACGGAGTCGGGCGGCATCTTTCTCCGTGATGATTATCAATTTACTTTGTAGAAGTCAACCGCTTGAAGGCCGTTTGTATTTTCTGGATGTCATGCCGATCGAAGGCGTGATGATCCGGAAAGATCAATGAGGTGACATGCTCCGTATATTTATGGATCTCTTTTTCGAGAGGTGCCGGGGATGCGATACCGGATACCAATAAAACCTCTGTAGTAGAGGCCAGCCCTTTTAATGTGCGTTTGGGGGCTTTACCGGAAAAGACGGGTTCCAGCTCCCCGTAAAGAATACGGCTGAAATAGAGCTCTTGATAAGCTGAGAGATGTATATCCTCCTCTATGATCCGGAAGTCTATAGGTTGTATACATGACTCACATTTCGTGACAATGATCACGTCCGCACGTCGAGCGCCATCCATAGGTTCCCTTAAACGGCCTGCGGGCAAGAGCTTATCTTGCGTATAAAGACGGTGGCAATCGGTTAAAAGGATGTTCAGCGTGGGGGCGACGTATCGATGTTGAAAGGCATCGTCCAGCACGATCACTTCCGGGCGCTTATTCTCTGGCAGAGCCAATAGATTGCGGATACCCCTGCGGCGATCAGCGTCTACGGCAACGAGAATATCTGGAAACTTACGTTTCATTTGGTACGGCTCGTCACCGATATCCTTGCTGGTACTTCGCTGATCGGCCAACAAGAAACCGGAGGTTTTCCGTTTATAGCCACGGCTGAGTACAGCTACCCGGTATCGGTCTTTTATCAAACGGATGATGTATTCCGTATGAGGAGTTTTTCCGGTCCCCCCGACAGTCAGGTTCCCCACGCAAATAATAGGCAGATCATACCGCTCTGTCCGAAGGACTTTCCAGTCGAACAGCTGATTCCTGAATCTCACCCCGATTCCATAAAGGAAAGAGAATGGAGTGAGGAGTTTATTGAACTTAATCGTATGATCTGTCAGCATGGTCCAGTTATTATAACGGTTTCATATCGTAAGGCATACGAGCTTGGATTCCGCAATTTCGTCTTGATATTATTCAACGTCTTGAAGTACTCGAACTCATTGCCCAATACATTTTGATGATAGAGAGTTTCACCTCTCCGAGCTGGCTTTCCAAGAACTCGTCCAAGAAATTCTTGGAACCGCTGACGGTAGTTACGCTATACTGATCCAGATCAGCCAACCCCGCCGCTGTGCTTATAGCTAATTCAATACCGCCCAGCTCATCGACTAAACCTCTTTCTTTCGCTTGCTCACCCGTCCAGACCCGTCCTTGTCCGATAGCGTTGACCGCTCGGTAGTCATACCTCTACCTTCGGCGCAGCGGGAAAGGAACGTTTGGTAGCCTCTTTCCACGTATCCCTGTATCAGTGCTTTCTCACTCTCGGTCATGGGACGGGAGAGGTCTCCTAAGTCCGAGAACGTGTTCGTCTTTACGATGTCCGTGGTCAACGCTAGTTCCCGAATAATCCGGAGGCGTTCGGGAACATGCCGAAGATACCGATGGAGCCGGTCAACGTATTCGGTTCGGCGATGATCTTATTAGCGGCGCATGAGATATAGTAGCCTCCCGAGGCAGCTACGTTGCCCATGGAAACGACCACAGGTTTCACCTTTTTCAACTCGACAACTTGACGCCATATCTGCTCGGATATATAAGCGCTACCTCCCGGGGAATTCACACGGAATACCACGGCTTTCACGTCATCATTGTTTTTTAGCTTGATAAGCTCATCGGCCATTTTCTCCGTGATACTTTGTTCGATATCGTAAAAGTTGCCGGGTGTTTGCGCCTTAATCTCGCCTTCGGCGTAAAGTACGGCTATCTCCGGGGGCGTTTTTTGGTGGGTGAGGCCTTGAGGGTTTTCATTTGAGCTAAGTTGGCCGATCTCAGTTTCTCTCCATTTTGTCCGGCTAGCTCTTTGACGTATGCTTCTACCTCCGGCTTATACTTCAATTCGTCTATAAAGCCACATTCTACCGTTTTCACAGGGTCCGCGAAGAAAAGCCCCTCATTGGCGTAATGGTTGATATCGTTCACGCTGATGCCGCGTGATTCGGCGATGCCTCGGCTATATTATCCCAGATGGTGGAGATATACGATTGGATTTGCTCCCGGTTCGCTCGCTCAGCTTATCCAGCATAAAAGGCTCCACGGCACCTTTGTAGGTACCTACCTTAAAAATCTGCATCTCGATACCTACCTTATCCATCAGTCCTTTGTAGAATAGGGTTTGCGAGGCGAGTCCCGTCAATTCAAGGATGCCTTGCGGATTCAAGAATACCTTATCGGCTACGGAACAAAGGAAGTAATTCCCTTGCGTGAAATTATCGGCGTAAGCTACCACGAACTTGCCGCTTTCCTTGAAATCTATTAACGATCGGCGGATTGCTTCCAAACTAGCGCTACCCGAGGAGAGAAGCCCCGATTCGATATAAATCCCCGCGATCTTGTCATTCTGTTTCGCTATCCGGATCGTCTCGAGCAGGTCCTTCAGTGACAGCATGTTTTCCTTGTCGCCCATCAAGGCGGAGAATGGATTCTCCGCCGGGTTATCCGCTAGCGTCCCGTCTAGCTTGATCTTGAATACCGTATTGCTTTTGGGGGTGTAATCAGGTGTGCTACCTACGGTGGCGATATATCCTATAGTCATGGATATCAATACCGTCAGGATTATTCCCATTGCCAACATAACGCCTAGCGTTGAGGCAAACATCATTTTAAAGAATTGTTTCATATCTATTGAAAACTAATTAGATGACAAATGTACGAAAATTTCCTCTACGTCCCGGTCGCTGAGGCATACTTGTTGGTAAACATCTCGCAGAAGCTCCGGGTTGATCTTTTTGAAATCCTTTTCTAAAGGGGTGATGAAAAGACCTCCGATATCGGCAGCTCCCGGGCTGGACAGGAGATGGTCGTTCCCCTCAGCCTCGTATTGCCATGGGCGGTGGCGTTTACGAGGGATTACCGTGATTACCCAATTATTATCGTAATAGGAGCCGAAGATATTCATCATCGGCTCGGGCTCACCGGGAAGTATCGGCAAAGCGGCGTAGATCTTTTTGAAGAGCCGGGTGGCGGCTTCTTCGGTGGCGGCTTGGATGACGAGGCCGGGGCGGAGGTTGCCGGTGAGTGGTATATACGGTTGTCGTATACACTCGCATACGATTGTCGTATAAATTGGGTTACCTCTTCATCCAGCGGCATGATGCCTCGTGTCACTGCTTGGAAGTGGGCATGATCCGGTGCCGAGGCTCCGCTACGGGGTCCATTGTAGAAGACGGTGAAGGGAGCGAGTCTCCTAGTCAGTTCCAAGAAGTCATTCCATTGCGGCAATATCAGTTGCGGAGTATGTTTCCGGGTAGGGATCGTAAAATGCTGGGGGAAGATCGGGTAGGGGTTACACAATACCAGATGGCGAAAGCCGAAAAGGCAGTCGCTCCTGTTCCACCGGCAGGTTCTCGGGACATAGGAAGCACTTGCGTTCTTTTAGGGATCGGGCATCTACCTTGGCCCCGGTGGAAACAATACGGGCGGGATTGAATTGCGCACGTATCGAGAACCCTCCCATATCGAAGGATTTTACTTGCACGGCCTCCAGTGCCTTATAGTTCTTCTCGGCCAATGGCCATGTCACGAGTTGCTTGGACAGTAATTCGGTCGCTTGCGATGAGCTGACCCAGTTGTTTGGTTTCATTGTCTTTCCATGTTTAAGCGGGCCTCGAGTTCCCAAGTCCTGATTTTATCCTTATATATATTATGGTTGTTCATTTTCACGACATCCAATGAGGCGTCGGAGTTATCTTCCCAACGGCGGCAAAGGTACAGCACGTCGTAGATCCGCCCGATCGGGTACTCGCGGCTGATGCGCAGGCCGAGGGCGTAATCTTCTCCGTAACTGGTGTTCGGGAGGTTTAGTTTCCGTAGCAAGGGTGTATAAAAGGCTCGGGGTGCTCCAAGCCCGTTGATGCGGAGGGCGTTATTGCGGCCGTTCTCGGGAGTCCATTCTTTATGGTCGATAATTCCGGGCGGGATGGTTCGCATATCGAAATCG
>ENA-OQDM01001072-OQDM01001072.1-human-gut-metagenome-genome-assembly--contig:-NODE-1072-length-12124-cov-2.122697_pt1 | contig 12124 bp, 10 predicted proteins | sample MGYA00242772_ERZ504605 | MGnify/ENA primary metagenome ERZ504605 (study PRJEB26092, sample SAMD00036348) | human gut metagenome | host: Homo sapiens | study: EMG produced TPA metagenomics assembly of... | reverse complement strand
CGCTACAAAGACTCCCTCTGCCGGCACAAAAGAATCTTCTCCGGCACCTGCCTCCTGCATGGACACATCACTTTTCAGGCGGATGCCTGAAACACGTTCATCCCCTTCGATTGCCTGGATCTTCATGGTATTAACCGGAAGCTGATTTTCTCTTGAAAATTCCGGTTTCTTTCCATCTGTAAAGATCGTCACACGGGAAGCGGTATGAGAAAGTTCTTCTGCTTCATGAAGAGCAAAATCACTGCTTCCAAGCACTGCCACTTCTTTTCCTCTGTAAAAAAATGCGTCACATACTGCGCAGTAGCTGACACCTTTTCCCTCAAATTCCTTTACTCCCGGAATCCTGGCAGAAGCTCTCCTGCTTCCGGTTGCCAGGATCACGCTGCGTGCCTCAAAATCTCCTGCGGTAGTTTTCACCTCAAAAGTATCAAAACCACCCATTCCCACAACCTGGGCATCCAGGATCCGTACTCCAAGTGCTCTTGCCTGGGCAAGACCTCTTTCAAAAAGCTCTCTGCCGGACAATGGCTGCTCCAGTCCGTAATAATTCTCGATCTTCTCTGCTTTTTCCAGTGAACCGATCCCTGTATTTATAATCAGTGGATTCATATTTCCCCTTGCCGCATAAAGTGCTGCCGAGATCCCGGCCGGACCTGCTCCTATGATAATGATATTCTCCATTTCAGACACCTGCTTTCTTCTTCATTTGGATCTGTTCTATAATATACGCTTCGCATTGGTCTGTTTCTGTGATCAGGTCACTTTTCCTTCACAGAAGTCATTATACCACATTCCCCCAAAATTACACCCTTTTTTCAATAGCTTTTATTTGCGTCTGTTTCTCTTCTATGCTATTATTATAACGACTTTAAACCAATTAAATGAATCAAGATGATACCCCTGCGGGATCATAAAAAGGAGCCTAATCTCTATGAGAAATTTTGAATATTTTACCCCTACCCGGGTTATTTTCGGGAAAGATACACACCTTAAGATCGGCACTGTTCTAAAAGAGCAGAACTGCAGTAAAGTACTGATCCATTATGGCAGCCACAGTGCAGTAAGCTCCGGTCTGATCGATGAGATCCGATCTTCTCTGGATGAAGCCGGGATCTCCTATGTCACTCTTGGCGGTGTGGTTCCCAATCCCCGTCTCTCTAAGGTACGTGAGGGTATTGAGCTTTGCCGCAAAGAACAGGTTGATTTTCTTTTGGCTGTTGGCGGTGGCAGCGTTATTGATTCCTGCAAGGCCATCGGCTATGGACTTGCCAATCCGGATACAGATGTATGGAACTTTTTTCTCCGCACCGAAGCCCCAAAAGCCTGTCTTCCCGTAGGCGTTATCCTGACGATCGCAGCTTCCGGAAGTGAAATGAGCGGATCCTGTGTGATCACCAATGAAGATGGCTGGCTGAAACGGAGTAGTGCCCGCAACGATCTGTGCCGCCCACGTTTTGCTATTTTAAATCCTCGACTCACCTATACCCTGCCGCAATATCAGACCGAAAGCGGCTGTGTGGATATCCTGATGCATACTATGGAACGGTACTTTGTAAATATCGAAACCATGGAGATCACCGACAGTATCAGCGAATCTCTGATGCAGACCGTGATCTATAACTCCCGGATCCTGATGAAGGAGCCGGATAATTATACTGCACGGGCAGAGATCATGTGGGCCGGCAGCCTTTCCCACAATGGACTTACCGGCTGCGGAACAGGCGGTGGTGACTGGGCCTGTCACCAGCTGGAGCATGAACTGGGCGGCACCTACGATGTAGCTCACGGAGCTGGTCTTGCCGCTTTGTGGGGAAGCTGGGCACGTTACGTTTATGATGCAAATCCGGAACGCTTTGCCCAGTTTGCAGTCAATATATTTGACATTCCCTGCAGTACTGACTTCAACAAAACTGCCCTTGCCGGCATTGAAGCCATGGAAGATTATTTTCGTTCCATCCAGATGCCTACCAGCCTTCATGAGCTTGGTCTTGATCTTACAGAAAAGGAGATCCATGATCTGGCGTTTAAATGCAGCTTTGAAGACACCCGTACCATCGGTGTGTTCAAACAGCTGAACATGAAAGATATGGAAAAAATCTATCTTGCTGCCAGATAAATCTGTAGCCATAATATTGCAGATGTTTTTTTGAAAATCAGATTTTTCAGAAAAACATCTGCTTTTTTTATTTTCCCCTTGCATTCTCTACATAAATGTGTTAAAGTAACAAAGTACTCGAAAGAGACATGCCCAGATAGCTCAGTTGGTAGAGCAGAGGACTGAAAATCCTCGTGTCGCTGGTTCGATTCCGGCTCTGGGCATTATTTTTTTACTCTGATCGCAGAATAGCCTCTGCTGGTCAGAGTTTTTTTATACAAAAAAAACTGCTGCAAATCCCTTATGGAATGGAATCTACAGCAGTCTTTTTCTGATCACTGAAGCAAATATACTTCTGTATAAAACACACCCTTCTGCTCTGCTTCGGAATGTGTTGCCACATATACGTCGATACAATTGGTCCGGATTGCTCCTCCACAGTCCTCTGCAACATAAACCTGGCCATTGATCACTACTTTGGAACCGTATGGGATCTGACTCGGATCCACTGCGATCGTACGGTTGGTAGTGGCCGTTACTCCTGTGGAAGTAATTCCATTCGCCCATGGTCCGCAGCAGATGCTGCACGGACAATAATGCGTGATCCGGAATGTTCCCAGTGGTTTCAGTGTCGCGTCAGAAGATACTGATACCGGCGTTCCGATCTGTACGCCAGCTGCGGTACTTCCGGAACCACCTGTGGAAGTTACACCATCCACTGCATCCGCAAAAATCCCCTCCCCTGAACTCTTGGTAAGGGATCCTGCTTTTGTGTTCTTTTCCTGCTCTGCCTTGGACACTTCCGTAGCCTGATAACCTTCCAGACAGTTGGTCGGAATATATCCGACGTGATCTGAACCACTGTCATCTGTGTAAACGATCCTGCTCCAGATAGCATCAGCATCTACCGTACCTGTTCTTTTCAACTCATCATCCTGAAGGACCTCTCCTACAACCTCTCCGTCTTTCTTGCCGGGATAATCCAGGATATCACTGTCCTGTGCCGCTGTAACTGTATCCGTAAATTTATTTACGATCTCTGTATCACTGAGCACGCTGTCCGAAACATAACCGATGATCTTGTCCTCACCTTTCTTTTGGAAGGTCACCTTGCTCCAGCCATTGTCACAGACTGCAACTCTTTCAAGTTTCGTTCCCAGGATCACAGAACGCAGCTCTGTACCACTGTCTCCCGGATTGGACCGGATTTCCGTATTTTTCGCTGTAACATAAAGCGTATCACTCTTCGCCAAAACATTTACTGTATTTCCCGCCCCATCATCGATCTGAAACTGCTGAGGTGTTTTTTTTCTCCTGTGTATATGTATCCAATGTTGCTTCATATCCCAATACCTCTGCAGATACTGATGCAGGGAAAAGCATAGAAGCACATAAAATAACTGCCAGAAGCTTTTTTCGCATGAAATCTTGCCTCCTTTTTTCCGGCATTCTACGGTTTGTCCCGACTATCATAGCATATCAGATCATATTTTGCAATTTCACAGGACAGTCTTCAGAAATTTTTAACAAAAAGATCATATTTTTTAACTGGTCAAATCTATCCGTAACGGATACAATACATATATGAATACAAAACACAAGAAACCAACCCTTACTAAAAAACAACGCCACAGACTCCGTGTACAGCAGGTACGCAGGCAAAAGATCTTTCTGACATGTCTTTTTCTGCTGATCGTGGGCTGTATCCTTCTGCGTTTTCCCGGATTTTCCGGCAGGCAGGAGGAAACCCATCAGATCAATGCAGCCTGTGAAGCTTATCGCGATGAGGTTTCCAGCGAAGCAGCACAATATGATATGTCCGACTATGTAGACCTGCTCCTGGCTGTGATGATGCAGGAAAGCTCCGGACAGGGTACCGATCCCATGCAGTCCTCAGAAGGAGCCTACAATGCCAGATATCCTCAGCAGCCCAATGGTATCACAGATCCTTCTTACTCTATTTCCTGTGGCATCCAGGAACTGAAATATGCTCTGGATAAAGCCGGCTGTACCGGTCCGACTGATCTTTCCAAAATCCGTCTGGCTCTGCAGGCATATAATTTCGGAGCCGATTCCTATTTTGCTTATCTGGAAGAGAACGATCAGACTGTATGGACGGCCCAAAGTGCCCAGGCCTTTGCCAGATGGCAAGCGGCAACACACAACGTGATGAAGATGATCCCCTTCACGATCCTGCAGGTCCATGGGACTATGGTGACCAATACTATCCGGATCATGTTTTGCGCTATTACCACTTAGACAATAACTCATAAGCCACCGAAATATTCTCATATACAAGGTCTGTTTCAGATGTCTGGAATAAACTTTATATGTTGTATATAATTTCAAAAAAATTCCAAAAAACATTTGACAGAATATAAAATCTATGCTAATATATGTCTTGTCGCTGAGGGAAATGCTTGAGGCGATAAGGCATATGCGATAGTGGCGTAGTTGGTAACGCGCGACCTTGCCAAGGTCGAGACCGCGGGTTCGAGCCCCGTCTATCGCTCTTCAGAACTCTGTTTTTCAGAGTTCTTTTTTTTGCTGATTTATACCTGCTTTCAATCATATGGATATTCACAGCCTGTTGAAAACTATCCTTCTTCAATCAAAAAGTCCCGAATCTGATTTCTTTTTTCCAGAAATTCAGATTCGGGACTTTATATTTTTTATCTTTTATTTCAGCCGCTTATCATGGTCATGATATATATCTTTTAGTGGTGGAAAAGGCGGATTCCAGTAAATGCCATCACCATTCCATACTTATTACATGTATCGATAACTGCGTCATCACGGACAGATCCGCCCGGCTCTGCAATATATTTTACACCGCTCTTATATGCGCGCTCAATATTATCACTGAACGGGAAGAATGCATCGGATCCCAGTGTCACACCGGTAAGACCATCCAGCCATGCTCTCTTCTCTTCTTTTGTGAACACTTCCGGCTTCTCTGTGAATGTCTTTTCCCACGCACCATCTGCAAGGACATCCATATATTCCTCACCAATGTAAACATCAATGGCATTATCTCTCTCCGCACGTGTGATCGTGTCTTTAAACGGAAGCTCCAGTACCTTCGGGCACTGACGGAGATACCAGTTATCTGCTTTCTGGCCTGCAAGGCGTGTACAGTGTACACGGGACTGCTGTCCTGCACCAACGCCGATAGCCTGTCCGTCCTTAACAAAGCATACGGAATTGGACTGTGTATATTTCAGGATGATCAAAGAAACCTTCATATCTCTCTTGGCTTCTTCCGTAAGCTCTTTATTCTCTGTTACAATATTGGAGATCAGCGCATCATCAATTGCCAGCTCCTGGCGTCCCTGCTCAAAAGTAACTCCAAATACCTGTTTGTGCTCCAAAGGTTCCGGAACATAGTTTTCATCAATCTGGATCACATTGTAATTGCCTTTTTTCTTCTGCTTCAGAATTTCAAGAGCCTCCTCTGTATATCCAGGTGCGATCACACCATCAGAAACTTCTCTCTTGATGAGCATTGCGGTATCTTTGTCGCAGATATCAGAAAGAGAAATGAAATCACCAAATGATGACATACGATCTGCACCTCTTGCTCTTGCATATGCACATGCAAGCGGAGAAAAATTCTTCCAGTCCATATCATCTACCCAATAGATCTTTGCCAGTGTCTCATTCAGTGGAAGTCCGATGGAAGCACCTGCCGGAGATACATGCTTAAATGAAGTTGCTGCCGGAAGTCCGGTTGCTTTCTTAAGGTCACGTACCAGCTGCCAGCCATTAAAAGCATCCAGGAAGTTGATGTATCCTGGTCTTCCGGAGAGTACCTGGATCGGAAGCTCACCTCCATCTGCCATATAGATCTTTGATGGTTTCTGATTTGGGTTACATCCATATTTTAACTGTAATTCTTTCATGAAAAAGCTCCTCCGTTCTCTGTGATATCCCTATTTTCTTATTTATTCTTGTTTACAATCCTGGATTCATATTTTCCTGTCTCAATGTCAATAAAACGAACAAAGAGAGAAACTTTATTATCCTGGTTCAGGCTCTTCCAGAGGAGATCCGCAAATTCATCAATATCGCTTGGGATCTCTACCAGCTTCGGCTCTCCCTCGAAACTTGGAAGTGGATTTCCATCACATTTATAAGTATGGATAAAACGTCCCTGTCCTGCTGCCGCATTCTCATAGGCGAATGTATAACGAAGACAGGAATCCGGATTTCCGTTATTGCTCTTTAAAATAGACATCGCATAATTGAATTTACCGTTTTCAACATGAAGAACGCCTGAAATACGAGGTGTATAGTTCGGCGCATCCGGCTCAAACTCTCTGCTGCGGAGAGACTGTTCAAAGGTAAGCTGTCTGTCCATTCCCTCATAGATCGTATCTGTCTGATCACCATTTGTTACAATGGTCTTATTTCCAAGGACACGTACCGGTGCATAGATGATCAGGCTCGGGTCTGTAAGCTTGGATGGATCAAAAGCCTGTGTACGGATTCCTTCCCCATCCTCAACAAAAATACGGTTTCTGCTGTTCTCGCTTCTTCCCATAATAAAATATGCAGTAACTGCATGTTTCCCGTCAGCGGAACGTCCGATCACAATTCCTCTTCCCGGATAGGAATTTTCTTTCAGTTCTTTTTCAAGTGAAAATGTCGTCATTTTTCACAGTCCTCCTTGTCTAATGTAAGGCCCAGGGCTTATCCCAGGATATGAACGGTAACAAAAAACCGCCTGGACACCCCTTATCAGGCTGCCCAGGCGGTCGGCTTCTCACTTCACTGCACTCCCTGTAGGTGATCCTACTTTCCGCCAGTCATGCAGCTTCTGCTGTTATACTACAATACTTCTTCTTAATTTTCAAGCCCCTATTTTCAGAAATTATTTTTCCAGACTTCTTGTTGCTCACAAAATAAACAATAACACTTTATTTCCCCTGTAATGCATAATCTGTCTGAATCTGTGCGGCAATGTCTGATTTCATCTGGATCCATGCATCGGGATTTTCCACATAATACTTCGGACAGTCTTTACCTGTAACATCATAATGACGGATCACCTGATCTGAAGTCAGCCCAAAGCGTGTACAAAGCCACGCTGTCAGCTTTACCGTCGAATCATAGGTTGCTGTATTAAACTGCCCTGTTTCATCCGGATGGCAGCATTCAATGGATATGGTATCTACATTTCTGGAATTTGTGGCATAGGATATTTCCGAGGTAGGAATACATTGTACCACTTCTCCCTCCAACCCTATCACAAAATGACTGCTGACTTTGTTGTCCTGTGTTGTCGCAAGATTTTCAAAATAATTCCGGTTGGATACGGCAGTAGATCCCGGATTGGCCGTATAATGAATGGCTATATAATTTACCTGTTCGATAGAAATCTGTGGTCTGGAATAGGAATTCGGTGTCAGAAGCTCCACATCAATAAAAGGCGCTCCTTCTGCCTGCCATTGTTCCGGCCCGCCATTTCCGCTGGCATTCCCGGATATTTCTTCCTGTCCGTACTGAGTTTCACTCTGTTCCATGCGCATCTCCAAAAATGCGTATCCTAACACACACGCAGCAAAAGCAACGATCACAATGATAAATATCAGCACAACCCTTTGCAGGATCTTGATCGGATTCTTTTTTCTCAAAGACTTCTTTTTTCTTCTGGAAGACTCGGAGGAAGTTTTCTTTACGGAAACAGGCCGCCCGCTATGGGACGGCCTGGGTGACTTCTTACCGGTCTTACCTTTTTTTCCTTTATTATTCATCTACACTGTAGTTTGGAGCCTCTTTTGTGATGTGGATGTCATGTGGATGTGACTCTTTAAGAGATGCAGCTGAAATCTTGATGAATCTGCCTGTTGTCTTAAGCTTCTCAATATTCTCTGCTCCACAGTAACCCATACCGGATCTTAAACCACCGATCAGCTGGAATACGGTATCCTCAACGTGTCCTTTATACGCAACACGACCCTCAACACCCTCCGGCACAAGCTTCTTGGCATTCTCCTGGAAATAACGGTCCTTGCTGCCATTCTCCATAGCTGCGATAGATCCCATTCCACGATATACTTTATATTTTCTTCCCTGGTAAAGCTCGAATGTTCCCGGGCTCTCATCGCATCCTGCGAACATACTTCCCATCATGCAGACATTGGCACCTGCTGCGATGGCCTTGGTGATATCTCCGGAATATTTGATACCGCCGTCTGCAATGATCGGGATTCCGTAGCTGTTAGCCACTTCATAACAATCCATAACTGCAGTAACCTGCGGAACACCAATACCTGCAACAACACGTGTTGTACAGATAGATCCCGGTCCGATACCAACTTTGACTGCATCTACTCCGGCCTCGATCAGAGCCTTGGTAGCTTCGCCTGTTGCAACATTACCTGCGATTACCTGAAGTTCCGGATATACTGTCTTGATCTCGCGGACTGCTTTTAAAATGTTTTCTGAATGACCATGTGCAGAATCAATTACGATCACATCTACATTAGCCTTCACAAGCGCATCAACACGTGCAAGCACATTTGCTGTGATACCAACCGCAGCACCACAGAGAAGTCTTCCCTGTGCATCCTTGGCTGCAAGCGGATACTTGATCTGTTTCTCGATATCCTTGATGGTAATGAGTCCTTTTAAATTAAAGTCATCATCTACAATGGGTAATTTCTCCTTACGGGATTTCGCAAGGATCTTCTTGGCATCCTCAAGTGTGATTCCTTCCTTAGCTGTGATCAGTCCTTCTGAAGTCATGCACTCCTTGATCTTTCTGCTGAAATCTGTCTCAAATTTAAGATCACGGTTTGTGATAATACCTACCAGTTTTCTGCCTTCTGTGATCGGAACACCGGAAATACGGTATTTCGCCATCAGATCATTGGCATCCTTCAGTGTATGCTCTGCTGAAAGATAAAACGGATCGGTGATAACACCGTTCTCAGAACGTTTAACTTTGTCAACCTCTTCTGCCTGTGCCTCAATGGACATATTTTTGTGAATGATACCGATACCACCCTGTCTGGCCATAGCAATTGCCATTCTGTGCTCTGTAACTGTGTCCATTCCCGCACTCATCATGGGGATATTCAGCTTTACTTTCTTGGTTAAATACGTTGAAACATCAACCTGATTCGGAATTACTTTAGAATAAGCCGGAACCAGCAGGACGTCATCAAACGTAATGCCTTCACCAATAATAGTACCCATTGCATTTCCTCCCTTTGTGTAAGATATTTTAAATTTGTGAACTAGTGTAACAAAAAACAAGATTCATGTCAATCCAAAAAAACTTTACTCGGTGCAGAATTTTTCATGGTATTGGCAAGTTCATCATCCAGCTCCAGGATCACCTTGCAGGTTTCTCCGCTGTCTCTTACGATCATGGCATAGCGCTTATGATCCTCAATCCCTGAGGAAAAGTCTATGGTTTTCATCTTCTGATTTCCGTTGTAATAATCCATTCTGTGGGATTTCAGAGGTGCCACAAGATCAGCCTCCGCAAGCTGGAGTGATTTTACTCTTTTTCTCTTTGACTTGGACATGATCATATCAATATCCAGTTCCCCGTTAACAAACAGATATTCATATTCCAGGTCTGTTTTCGGAATCACAAAATAACATGCAACACCAAGAGCGATAGCCGGAACCAGAAGAAGTGCATTCAGCACCAGACCTCCCAGAACCATGATCACGGTCAGTGCAATAAGACCGTATTTTACAACAAGATCCTTCCCTGTCTGTTTCTTCTTTACCAGAAGTTCTGAATATAAGTCACTCATTTGCTTCTTCCTTTCGTAATTTACTGATTTCTTTTGATTATAACACAAAAAGAGAGCCGCGTCCATGACGCAGGCCCTCTCATTTTGTAAATTATTTACCTGCCTGATTGAAATTACATCATTCCCATTCCCGGATTTGGTGCCGGAGCAGGAGTGTCCTCTTTAATCGTGGAAACTACAGCCTCTGTTGTAAGAAGTGTAGATGCAACACTTGTTGCGTTCTGAAGTGCACTTCTTGTAACCTTTGCAGGATCAAGAATTCCGTTCTCAACCATATTTACATATTTCTCATTCAGAGCATCGAAACCAGTTCCAACCTCAGACTCTCTTACTTTGTTGATGATAACAGAGCCTTCCAGTCCTGCATTTGCGGCAATGTGGAACAGCGGAGCCTCAAGAGCTTTCATGATCACAGCTGCACCTGTCTTCTCGTCTCCCTCAAGTGTTGCAACAAGTTTTGCAACTTCTTTGGATGCATGGATGTAAGCGGATCCGCCACCTGCGATGATACCTTCCTCAACAGCTGCTCTTGTTGCTGCAAGAGCATCTTCCAGACGAAGTTTTGCTTCCTTCATCTCTGTCTCAGTAGCAGCACCTACACGGATAACAGCTACGCCGCCAGCCAGTTTTGCAAGTCTCTCCTGAAGTTTCTCTTTATCAAACTCGGATTTTGTCTCCTCGATCTGCGCACGGATCTGAGCAACACGTTTTGCGATGGAATCTTTATCACCAAGGCCGTCAACGATAACAGTATTCTCTTTTGCAACTTTAACGGATTTTGCACGTCCAAGCTGCTCCATTTTAGCTTCTTTCAGATCAAGGCCGAGTTCGTCAGAGATCACCTGTCCACCTGTCAGGATCGCGATATCCTGAAGCATCTCTTTTCTTCTGTCACCATAGCCAGGTGCTTTAACAGCTACTACCTGGAATGTTCCTCTCAGTTTGTTAACGATCAGAGTTGTGAGAGCCTCACCCTCAACATCCTCTGCAATGATGAGAAGCTTTGCACCAGCCTGAACAACCTGCTCAAGAAGCGGAAGGATCTCCTGGATGTTGCTGATCTTCTTATCTGTGATCAGAATATACGGATCATCAAGAGTTGCCTCCATCTTCTCCATATCTGTAGACATGTATGCGGAAATATATCCACGGTCAAACTGCATACCTTCTACAAGGTCAAGCTCTGTATGCATGGTCTTGGACTCCTCAACAGTGATAACACCATCCTTGGAAACCTTCTCCATAGCGTCTGCAACCAGCTGTCCAACCTGCTCATCACTTGCAGAGATTGCAGCTACATTAGCGATCTGAGCTTTTCCGTTGATTGCCTGGCTCATGTTCTTGATTGCTTCTACTGCAACATCTGTTGCTTTTTTCATTCCTTTTCTGAGGATGATCGGGTTCGCTCCTGCTGCCAGGTTCTTCATTCCCTCATGTACCATTGCCTGTGCAAGTACGGTTGCTGTTGTAGTACCATCACCAGCTACATCGTTTGTCTTGGATGCAACCTCTTTGATGATCTGAGCACCCATATTCTCGAATCCGTCCTCAAGTTCGATCTCTTTTGCAATGGAAACACCATCGTTTGTGATAAGCGGAGCACCGAAAGATTTGTCAAGTACTACATTTCTTCCTTTCGGTCCAAGTGTTACTCTTACTGTATCTGCAAGTTTATTTACACCAGCTTCAAGTGCTGCTCTTGCTTCTGCGCCGTATTTGATCTCTTTTGCCATGATAAAATGACCTCCTATTTATATTGATATACGATAAGATGTTTATATTATTTAATGATTGCCAGGATATCTTCCTGCTTTACAATAATATAATCCGTTCCATCCATCTTTACTTCTGTTCCTGCATATTTGGAATAGATAACAGTATTTCCGACTTCTACTTCCATTTTTACTTCTTTCCCGTTTACAACTCCGCCAGGTCCAACTGCAATAACCTCTGCCTGCTGTGGTTTCTCCTGTGCCTGTCCCGGAAGCACGATTCCGGATGCTGTTGTCTCTTCTGCTTCAACCTGTTTTAATACTACTCTGTCGCCTAAAGGTACTAACTTCATGATCTATGTTCCTCCTTTATAAGTTCCATCTTCGTCTGCTAGCACTCACTTTATACGAGTGCTAATCACTATGGCTATATTAGTGAATTTCACATATTTTCGCAACCCTTTTAAGATATGGTTTTTCTATATTATTCTGGTTTTATCTCTTTTATACTCTTGTTTTCTCTTGTTTTCTTAATTTCATTA
>ENA-OQDM01001071-OQDM01001071.1-human-gut-metagenome-genome-assembly--contig:-NODE-1071-length-12127-cov-1.191500_pt1 | contig 12127 bp, 13 predicted proteins | sample MGYA00242772_ERZ504605 | MGnify/ENA primary metagenome ERZ504605 (study PRJEB26092, sample SAMD00036348) | human gut metagenome | host: Homo sapiens | study: EMG produced TPA metagenomics assembly of... | reverse complement strand
TTTTGAAATGGCAGAAGATGAAACAGCATTCAGTATGGAATATCTTCCAGGTCAGTATGACCAGAGAGCCGATTCTGCTATGCAGTGTATCCAGATTATTTCTGGTGATGATAAGGCTGTTGTTGCTTCAGCTAAAACATATGTTTAAAGGGTAAGTTATCTACAGAAGATGTTGAAAAGATACAGACAGCCCTTGAAAATGTAAAAGTTAAGGGCAGAGTGGAAATCATTCCTGTATCAAAGCGATTCACTCTTATGATTGACTATGCTCATAATGCAATGAGCCTTGAGAGCCTTCTTACAAGTCTTAAACAGTACAAACCAAAGAGACTTGTAACAGTCTTTGGCTGTGGTGGAAACCGCTCAAAAGAAAGAAGATTTGAAATGGGGGAAGTTTCATCAAGATTATCAGACTTTACAATAGTTACTTCTGATAATCCAAGATTTGAGGAACCTATGGATATTATTAATGATATATTAGTCGGGGTTAAAAAAGCTGACGGTGAATATGTTACTGTTCCTGACAGAAAGGATGCCATCAGATATGCAATTCTTAATGCAAAAGATGGAGACGTAATTATTCTTGCCGGAAAGGGTCATGAAGATTATCAGGAAATTAAAGGCGTAAAACATCCGATGGATGAAAGAGTTTTAATTAAAGAAATTATTGAAGAAGATCAGGTTAAGGCTATTTTATAAGCTTTGACATTTAATATAGTATATTAACTAATGAAAGAGAGAAAAGAGTTATGTGTGGAATTTGTGGATTTATAGGTGAAGTTGATGACAGCAAAAAAGTCCTAAAACAGATGATGGATAAGATTGCTCACAGAGGACCGGATGATGAAGGTATGTATGTGGACAAGCATGCTGCAATCGGACATAGAAGACTTAGTATTATTGATTTAGAAGATGGGCAGCAGCCTATGGAAAGTGCGGACGGAAACCTTCATATTGTTTTTAATGGAGAAATCTATGATTATAAGGAACTGCGGGCAGAACTTGAGGCTTTCGGCATTTCTTTCTGTACCCATTCTGACACGGAGGTTCTGATAAATACTATTCAGCTGTATGGGGAGAAGGCACTGAATAAGCTCAGGGGAATGTTTGGGTTTGCTGTATGGAATGAACAGGAGCAGAGTTTGATGCTTGCAAGGGATTTCTTCGGAATTAAGCCTGTGTACTATGCCGAAATAGATGGACACTTTGTATTTGCTTCTGAAATTAAGAGTATCCTTGCATTTCCAGGCTATGAAAGGAAAGTAAATCAGAAGGCACTGGAGCAGTATTTGTCATTTCAATATTCCCCTCTGGAAGAAACTTTTTTCAGGGGGATTTATAAGCTTATGCCAGGTCATATGCTTTTATATAAAAACGGAAACTATGAGATAAAGACTTATTTCAAAACAAAGCTTGCACCAGGCCAATGGGACCGTAAGACGAATATGGAGCAGCTGCGGAATGAGCTTGCAGAGAATTTAAAGGATTCAGTGGAGCACCATATGTTAAGTGATGTGGAAGTCGGCGCGTTTTTATCCGGGGGAGTGGATTCCGGTTATCTGGCTTCTTCCTCTGGTGCAGATCAGGCATTTACAGTGGGATTCGATGAGGGAGACCGATATAGTGAAGTAAACAAAGCTGCCAAAGTGGCAGAAAAAGCAGGTTTGAAACACCATGTGAAAATCATATCCAAGCAGGAATTCTGGGATGCCCTTCCAGATGTTATGTATCATATGGATGAGCCCCTTGGGGATGCTTCCGCCGTTGCACTCTATTTTCTCTCAAAAGAGGCTGCAGGTCATGTCAAGGTTGTTCTTTCCGGAGAAGGAGCAGACGAGCTTTTCGGTGGATATAATATTTACAGAGAACCGGAATCTTTGAAAAAAATTGACTGGATTCCATTTGGCGTCAGACGTGTAATTGGAAAACTGGCTGCAAAGCTGCCGGATGTGAAGGGACGAGATTTCCTTATCCGTGCAGGAATGAAAGTGGAAGAACGTTTCATCGGAAATGCATATATTTACCGTGAAAAAGAGAAAGCGCAGATTTTGAAAAATAAAGTAACAGGACCTTCCACACAGGAATATTTAAGACCATTTTTTGAAGAACTTGAGTCAGAAAACAGAGGATTACTTCAAGACATGGAAAAAATGCAGTCTGTAGATCTGAGATACTGGCTTCCTGGCGATATTTTGCAGAAGGCAGATAAAATGAGCATGGCACATTCATTGGAAGTCAGGGTACCATTTCTGGATAAAGAAGTTTTTGACTTTGCAGCCAAGCTTCCGAAAGAAGCCAAGATTGCAGCGGGTACAACCAAATATATTTTCCGTAAAGCTGTTTCCCAATTCATACCACAGGAAACCGATAAACGTAAGAAACTTGGTTTTCCAATTCCAATCCGTGTGTGGCTGCGGCAGGATGACTGGTATCAGATGGTAAAGGAGTTATTTACCTCGAAAGAAGCAGAAGAATTTTTTCATACAGAGGAACTGCTTCAGCTTCTGAAAGACCATAAAGAGAAAAAGGCAGATAACAGCCGTAAAATCTGGACAGTCTTGACATTCCTTATCTGGTATGATAGATTTTTTGCTACATGTTCGAATTTTGATTAACGCAAAAATCCCTTCACCCTCCATGGAAAAAACACTTATGGTGAAAGACCGCCTTTTCGGCTTTCGGCTTGCGTATGGAATTAATCTTAATCTGTTCGGTTATGAAATTTCTGAAAAGTTCAAGGACCCGGAGCGATTTGATATTGTAATATTCAAATACCCAGATGATGAAAGCCGTCTTTTTATCAAAAGAGTGATCGGACTGCCGGGAGAGGTAGTGGAAATTAAGGATGGGAAAGTTTACATTGATGGTTCACCCACTCCATTGGATGACTCTTTCATTCCGGAGAAAATGATCGGAAGTTATGGTCCATATACAGTTCCGGAAAACAGTTATTTCATGCTTGGTGACAACCGGAATGATTCGAAGGATTCACGTTCATGGAAAAACAAATTCGTGCGATTTGACCAGCTTGTGGGGAAAGCTATTGTAAGATACTATCCATCTTTCAAGTGGTTAGGATAATAAGAAACGCGAATATCAGTGGCTTATTAAGCACTGGAATATTCGCGTTTTTTATTTGATATCACTAAGATTATATATTTTCAAATATATGTAATCAGTTGGCCACATGATCAAGTTCTTTACAATACGCATTGGGAGGATTGCAAGGAAGCCTTTTCCGTAGAGCATGTCCAGCCGTAAGGTATTTAACAGAATATATAGCAAGAATTCTCCTTCCTCTACAGGTGGGAGATGAATTGCAAAATAAAAAAACATTTGTTCTACAATGCAAATCGTGGTATAATGAATGATTTTCTATAGTTTTTCTATACTTCAAAATACGTGAAAGTATAGTATCTATGCGGATAATCAAAAATTAGATATAAAATATAAAATTTTTGATAAATCTTATTGATATATTGACAAATAACGTAAAATAATCTATTATATAGACAACCGATATATAGAACGTCGATATATAGCTTATTCTAAGAAGGGGGTGGACCAGATGGCTATTGAAAGAGCATTGGTTTCAGGAAGTATGGCAATGCTTGTAATGAAACTTTTGTCTGAAAAGGATATGTATGGATATGAGATGATCGACACACTGAGGCAAAAATCTCAGAATGTATTTGAGCTGAAGGCAGGAACTCTTTATCCATTGCTGCACAGCCTGGAAGAGAAAGGACTCCTGACAGTATATGAACAGGATGTAGCTGGAAAGACCAGAAAGTATTATAGCCTTACCAGACAGGGAAGAGGATTCCTTGAAAAGAAAATAGAGGAATGGAAAGAGTATTCTGCAGCAGTGACCAATGTGCTTATACTGGAGGTGTGAGTTATGGATGAATATCTGAAATTATTGCTGGAACAGATTCGCTGCACAAAAGCCAGACCATACATAAAACAGGAACTGCAGGATCATATGGAGGATCAGATTGCGGAAAACATGAGGCAGGCATGGATCATGAACAGGCAGAGAAGGAAGCCGTCAGAGACATGGGGGATCCTGTGGAAACAGGAATCTCCCTTGACAGTATCCACAGACCTCAGGCTGCATGGAAACTTTTGGGAATGATTATATTTATCAGCATTGCAGGTGTTCTGATACATGCAGGGATTTCCGGAAAAGCCAGTGAGAATGCGGCAGCCGGTTCTGACAGATATGTGTTTCATGTTATGATCGGGCTGGCTGTCATGATGATTTTGTATCTGCTGGACTATACCGTACTGGCAAAATTTTCAAAAATAATTGCAGCTGTTTATTGTCCGTCTGTTTGCTGGTTATATTGGAAGGAGGCCAGGTAAACGGAGCAAGGATTTTTATATCACTGCCAGGAGGCAGAAGAGGCATGGATGTACAAAAACTGATGCTGTTTTATGTCCCCATATATGGAGCAATTTTATATAAATATCATGGGTGGGGATATAAGGGACTGATAAGAGCAATCTTATGGCTGATTGCTCCAGTAATATTAGTTTACAGCCTGCCGGCACTCAGGACAGCTTGTGTGATGCTGGTAACTATGCTGACTATGTTGACGATCGCAATCAAAAAGGACTGGTTTACTGTCAGAAAGAAAAGAACTATCTGTGGAATCTGGGCTGTGTTTTTGACCGCGCCCATAGCAGCTTTCCTGGGTATGTACCTGAGAAACAGGCTGGCGGAATATCAAATTGCGCGCATACAGGCGATGTTTTCCAGCGGTAGCGAAACAGACTATCTCACAAAAATGTTGCATTCACTTTGGAGACAGAATAAGCTGATCGGGAAAAGCAAATCAGATGTAACGGGAATCCTGCCAGCATTTAACGCGGATTATATTCTGACCTATCTGTCATCTGTATATGGAATAATTGCAGCTATACTTTTGTGCTGTGTTCTTGCGGTTCTGATTTTTGCAATCTTTAACACTGCGTTGCGACAGAAAAATCAGCTGGGTATGATGATGGGATGCGGGTGCGGAATTGTATTTCTCATCAGTTTTTTGATAAATGTCCTTGAGAATCTTGGCGTATTTCCGCAATCAATAACATTTCTTCCGTTTTTTTCAGCCGGAGGAAGCTGTATTATAATTTCTTATGGACTCATGGGGATCGTGCTGAGTACTTACAGGTATAAGAATATTTATCCGCGACATCCTGAAACAGGCTTTATGTCCATTAATTCTAAGGTAAAAAAGTATCGTAATATTTAAAACCAATCAAAAACGCTGAGAATTGCTCCCAGCGTTTTTGGTTGGTTTTATTTTGGACAGTTTTCTGCATTCAGCACCAGCTGCTTGCGGAACTGTGAAGGGGACATGCCACACTGTTTTCGGAAAAATCGGCTGAAATATAATGGATTTTCGTACCCGACCAGGTTGGCTATTTCTGTGATATTATAATTGGTCGTTTCCAAAAGCATTTTTGCATTGGTAAGCCTCAGAGACTGCACGTATTGAGCAGGTGTAGTATTGGCATACTGACGGAAGTTCTGGATGAACCAGCTGATACTCATATTGTGGGAAACAGCATAGTCCTCAATACTTATAGGTTTATTATAATGCATCCGAAAGTACTGTGCAGCCTGTTCCATATCGTTCATGTTCTGAAGGTTCTTTTTACGTGGCTTTTGCAGTGCTATTCTATGGAGGCTGATCAGGAGAATCGTGAAATAATTTATCAGCATCTCCTCGTAATCAATTCGCTGCAGATTCAGTTCCTCAATCATAGACATAAATGAAAAGCCTAATCCCCCAGCTATGCTGGGGAGAATGGAGTAGGCGGAAGCGGTGAGGATAACAAATAAAGCCTCCTGTGATATGATGAGAATGGTGTCGCAAGCCAAACTCAAAATCAAAGGAGGCGGTCCAAATGGACAATAAAAGTCTATCACATACTCGCTGGAAATGCCAGTATCATATCGTATTCATTCCTAAATATAGGAAGAAAGTATTGTATGGAAAGGTACGAGAAGATGTGAGAGAAATAATATCAATTCTATGCAAATATAAAAGTGTAGAAATAATTGCGGGAGCCGTATGTATCGATCATGTGCATTTAAGCGTAGCAATTCCGCCGAAACTTAGTGTATCAGACTTTATGGGATATCTGAAAGGGAAAAGCACTTGATGCTTTACGACAGACATCCAGAACTGCAAAGTAAATGGGATAAAGCCTTTTGGGCTAGAGGATATTATGTTGAAACAATCGGCAATATAACAGATGCAGCAGTTCAGAAATATATAAATGAGCAAGCAGAGGAATCGAGAAGAGAAGATTCCAGTAGTACCGCTTTATAGCGGGCCAGTAAAAGTGCTTGCGATACTGCCCTTTGGGGCGAGCAGTAACAATGGCCCTTTGGAGGGCAAAGGATAAACCACCAGTTGAACTGGTGGTTGCTAACTTAGATTTTTGTACTCAATGGAGATACCGGTATAAATAATGCGGGTATCGTCGGCAATCCCATATCTTCTCAGAAAGTTCTTTACATTATTTCCAGTAAAGTGAACCCAGTAAACTTCGGTCTGATCCGCTCCATAATAATAATAGCGTTGTTCCTCACGTGGACGGTAGAGTACCATATTGCCGGCTTCTACAACAGTAGGTTTTCCATCAAAATAAAAATGTGCCCGTCCGGATGCGATGTAAAGAAGCTGATAATCAAGCCGGCCTTTCGGGCGGTGGGTAGGAAGCTTTTCTACGGTGTATAGATGATAAGTACCGCAGCTTCCAATAAACAGGGGATGTTTTTTATCCATAAAATCAACCCTGGATTTGTGATAGTATGCTGATAATGTATACAAGCAATGTCTTTCTTGTCATATTGCACAAAACACAACAATATGAATTGTGCAATTTTACGATTCTACAAAATATTGTTAAAAAATAGGCAAAACGGCGAGTGATTGCCATTTGCTAGATAAGGTTATATAAATGGATTAGACAAGCGTTTTTATCGAGTCTTAATAGTTCTCGTTCTGTACCAATGAACCTCCCACGAAGTCGATCTCATTCTGTGGAATAGGGTATGGCCATGTCTTGTCGGTGACATTGCTTCCGGCTCCGGAGTATCGTCCTCATCGGTCTTGTTGAAGGCCTGCATGGTTGGTACGAAAATACCCCAGCGCAGGAGGTCTGTGTAGCGGCGTCCCTCGCAAGCTAACTCGACGCGACGTTCGTGGCGCACGGCCTTGCGCAAGTCATCAGATATTTTCACTTTGTATTTACTGTTGAAGATCTCTTCCGTCACACGTTTATCCTCCGGCACGTTGAACTTGCGGTATTGAGCGATTTATCTGTAGGAGAAGATGTCACGAATGCCCTGTGGCGGACTTGGTTGATTAAATCTACGGCCAATTGCTTGTTCCCTCCAGTCTCGATAAGGCATTCGGCATACATGAGCAATACGTCCGCATAGCGGATGTAGTAGAATGACCAGTCGGTTTCCATCAAGCTTCCGGTTGGTCTTCTTGAATAGTCGATCCAATGTTTGCGACTATGCTGTCTCGGGAAGTTGTCGTAGCCCGAGTAGTCGTGAGTCTCGGTTTCCTTCATATTTGCCTTATAGAAGATATCTCCGTGAGAGATGATGGTATGCGTTAGGCGCGGGTCTCCCACCTCGTATTCTTCTGCCAAGTCATTCGTGGACATTCTCCACCCCATCCCCCGATGGCGTTACGTCCCATGTCCATCTGAGGACCAACAGATCCTAGCGATGTGTAAGGAGGCTGGTAGGCTCGAAGTGTGATGAATACGGCTTCTTTCGACATGTATCCATCGGTCTTGCTATTGAACAGCTTCTGGTAGTCGTCCACAAGCTCGTAGCATCCGCTATCCACAACCACCTTAAGATTCGGCCTTGGCTCCCTCATAGTCACCGAAGAACATCTTCACGCGAGCTCTGAAGGAGAGGGCAGCCTCTTGCGTGATACGTCCAAGCTCATCAGCACTCAAACTCTTGGCACTAGGCAGTTTGCCGCTACCGATAGCAGCGTCAAGGTCTGATAGGATGAACTTCTGCACCTCCTCCTTGCTGGCCTTGGTGATGCTGTTTTTGTCTTCGGCTAACAATGGCGTATCGATTATAGGCACGTTGGCGAATACGGTTGCCAAGTCATAGTAGTAGAACGCACGCATGAACTTTGCTTCCGCTATCCAGCGCTCCTTTACTTCTTGGCTCACCAATGATCCTCCACTGGCGATAAGCTCTGTCTCCGGAGTCACGTTTGCGAGGAATACATTGCATGCTGAGATGCCGATCTTGAACCTATGGTTCCATATGTCTGTTAGCATTGAGTTTGTCGTTGGAGGGTTACCGCGTGTTAGCTCTGAGATGGTCACACGGTCGGCAGCATCTGACCCACCTTTTGAGCAGTCATCGGTGATTTGGTCGCCCAAATCGAACCACATTTGCTCGAATGCCCATATATCTAGCATGGGCTGGTAGCAACTTGTTAACAATTTATAGCCTGCTTCCTCTGTTTTCAAGAAGGTTGTCTCGTCCATCGTACCCAATGTGGGACGATCCAAGAAATCTGAATTACAGCTAACAACCAAGGCTCCGGTGCTAAGTGCGATGACACCCGCTTTCCATTTCTTTATAATTGATCTCATATCGTCTTTAGATTTAATGATTATAGTTTCATACTGATACCGAACATGAATGTTCTGGCCTGTGGATAATATCCCATATCGATACCTTTGTAGATCGGGTTCTGGTTGAACTCGCCGATCTCCGGGTCAAGTCCAGAATACCCCGTAATCGTGAACAGGTTTTGTGCGGCCACGAATATGCGGAGGTTGTTTAATGTGATCTTACGTGTGATAGAAGACGGGAGCGTGTAACCGATTGTCAGGTTCTTTAAGCGAACATAAGAACCATCCTCTACATACCACTCAGACATTTCGCGGTTCAAACGACTGTCGGCATCGATGGCGAAGTTCTCGTTCGTACTGCCCGGGCCATTCCAAAAAGTAGTCAAGATGTCTTTCGGAGCGTTATACCACCCCACGCCACCGTAAATGTCATACTTCACAATGTTGAGAAGGTCGTTGCCAACAGATCCTTGGAAGAAGGCTGAGAAGTCGAAACCTTTGTACTCGGCTCCAAGAGTCAGGCCGAAGGTGAAGTCTGGATGTGGGTTACCGATCATTGTACGATCTTCGTCACCTAGCTTGCCGTCCTTGTTTAAGTCGACAAACTTCAAGTCTCCGGGCTTTGCGTTAGGCATTACCACTTGACCATTGTTTTGATAGTTGTCAATCTCCTGCTGAGTTTGGAACACGCCATCGGTCTTGTAACCATAGTAGTAACCGAGAGGTTTTCCAACCTCAGTCATGGTGTATGTATAATAACCTAGATGTACTTCTTTACCTGGAATATTAGCCTCGCTACCTAGATCCTTGATTTTATTTTTATAGGTAGATACGTTGCCGTTGATGTGGTATTTGAAGTCGTTTCCCACCTTTCCGTCATATCCGATAGAAACTTCGAATCCCTTGTTGCTGATGCTTCCTGCATTCACCCATGGAGTGTTGGGGAATCCCATGCTGGCTGGGTTCGGAACTTGTACGAGCATGTCTTTGGTGTCACGAGAATAGTAATCGAATGTGAATCTCAAAGAGCCCTCTAGGAAGGCCAAATCCAAGCCAAGGTCAAGCTGTCTTGTAGTCTCCCATTTCAAATTCGGATTACCTACCTGCGAGCGAGAAGCGAATAATGTCGGGTTGGTATTTCCGAACATGTAATACTGGGCGTACCACATCGATGGATGTCCGTTGCTATACTGGCTCAAGTATGCTCCTGCGGGAATAGTTTGATTACCGATCTCGCCCCAACCAACTCTCAACTTACCTTGAGACAGCCAACTCTTGGTGTTCTCCATGAAGTGTTCCTCGGAGAAGTTCCAACCTCCGGATATGGAAGGGAAGAATCCCCAACGGTGTCCTGAGCCAAATTTGGATGAGCCATCCCAACGGATGTTTGCCGTAATCATGTAGCGATTGTCAAAAGAATAGAATACACGACCGAAGTATGAGTTTAATGTATTCACTCTGTACCATCCGCTTGCTGCCGGATTGATCGTACCTGCATTGATGATTTGCTGGCTAGGGTCGTTGTTAGCCATTCCTTGCTTGCTGGCGGCAATCTCTTCATAACGCTCCTTTTCGGCAGATGTACCAGCCATCACAGACACGTTGTGCTTGTTGAACTTCTGCGCATAAGTCAAGTAGTTATCGAAAACCCAATAGTCGGTGTTGTATACCGTACGTCCCACGGTAGCGTATGAGCTGTACTCATCACCGTCAAGGTAATATTTCGGAGTGAAAGAATCACTTTGCTCACGTTTCAAGTCGACAGCGATACTGGACTTGAATGTTAAGAACGGGAATAGCTTGAATTCTCCGGTCAAATTACCCTTGGTGGCGATACCATGCCATTTATTCTGAGCCATTCTCTCCACTTGAGCCAACGGGTTCATTTTATTGGAGTAGAGCACTCCGGTATATTTAGACCAATGAATTCGTAGGCTCATAACCATTATAGATGCGATCCTGCATGAAATCGGGCACATCCACCAAGTTGTCACGATGGATAGGAGTGATAGGATCTGCGGCAGCAGCGATGAATGCTGTGGCGTTGTATGAGTCGTTTCCTGAATGTTTCTGCGAGACTGATAGTTCACGTTCATGTTCGCTGAAACGTTTAGCCATTTCGTAACCTCAGAATCTATGTTCAAACGTCCAGATAAACGCTCGTAGTCAGATCCCTTTAATATACCTTTATGATTCATGTAATTGAAACTTGCGCGGTATCTTAGTTTTTTCATACCACCGGACAACGCGAGGTTATAGTTTTGGTTCATAGCTTCGCTAGGCTTGCGATTTACTACGTCCCACCAGTCTGTTCCTTCTCTTCCTCCGTTTTTCTCCAAGAAACTCAAGATAGCCTCTCTTTTCTCTGGTGTAGCGAAATCTTCTGTTAGTTCCTTGCCTGCAGCGGCATATGCACGGTTCTTATATTCCATGAACCCTTCGGCATCAAGTAGATCGTAGCGTTTGGATGCGGCTTGGAAACCTACGCTCATGTCGAACTCGATATTGCTTCGGTATGAGTCGCCATCTGCTCCACGCTTTGTGGTTACTAGTACGACACCATTAGCTGCACGAGAACCGTAGATAGCTTGTGCGGAAGCGTCCTTCAATACCTCTATGTTTTGGATGTCACGGGGGTTCAGCCAACCTATATCACTTTGTGGCATCCCATCGACAACATACAATGGGTTGTTTCCGTATTGAGAAAGAGTACCTACACCACGTATACGAACATCGCCTAATGAACCGGGGCTACCTGAATTTGCGGTGATAGTTACACCGGCCACTTTACCTTGCAAAGCGTCAGAGGCACTTCGAAGAGGAAGTCCTGATATTTCGTCACCCTTGATCTGTGAGATGGCACCAGTCAAGTCGCTTTTCTTGAATGATCCATAACCAACGACTACTACCTCATCCAACTTTTGAGTGTCTTCCGCTAGAGTAACATTGAGGGTACTTTTATTGCCTACGTTGATACTTTGTTGGAGATAACCGATGTACGAGAATTCAACGGTAGCATTGGAGGGAATATTCTCTAGAATGTAGTTTCCGTTCATATCGGTCATAGATCCGATTGTCGTACCTTTTACCACAACGTTTACTCCGATCAGAGGCTCCCCTTCTTGTCCTACTACTTGTCCGGTTAGCCGTTTGCGATTTTGGTTGGTAGATGGTAACTTCGTATCTTTCATGGTCTTGTTGGTAAGTACTACGTGATTCTTGACGATCTTATATGTAATATCCGTACCTCTAAGACATTGTTTAATACTTGTTCTATGGATTCTTCATGGATATTGACATCAACCCGTTTATTCAAATTGATTTGATTGTCATTATAAAAGAATTTATATTCACTTTGGTCTTCAATCGCCTTAAAAACTTCAGTGATAGTTCCTTTTGTGATATTTAAGGATATAATTTGTGCTGATGCCGCTGCTGTGTACGGCTGGAAAAAGGTTAAGCACATACCTAAAAATAATGATTTTTT
>ENA-OQDM01001069-OQDM01001069.1-human-gut-metagenome-genome-assembly--contig:-NODE-1069-length-12151-cov-1.492265_pt1 | contig 12151 bp, 16 predicted proteins | sample MGYA00242772_ERZ504605 | MGnify/ENA primary metagenome ERZ504605 (study PRJEB26092, sample SAMD00036348) | human gut metagenome | host: Homo sapiens | study: EMG produced TPA metagenomics assembly of... | reverse complement strand
AGGACATAATATCGTCATATATTTCTTTGCTGCCATATTGCTAATTTATTTTTCAAGTTATACTTCATACACATGTCAAGCAAAGAAATAGTAGCTTCTTCCATGTTAGAAGTGATTTCCTCAATCTTAGAAAGGATATAGTTATAAAATACCTGCAATACCAATGCAACGATAATACCGAAGATTGTCGTAATCAAGGCCACCTTCATACCACCGGCAACGATAGTCGGAGAAATATCACCTGCCTGCTGAATCTGGTCGAAGGCCATCACCATACCGATCACAGTACCCAAGAACCCGAGTGACGGTGCCATAGCAATAAACAAGGTAATCCAAGAGCATCCTTTTTCCAAATAGCCGGCCTGCACGGCACCATAAGCCGTAATAGAACGCTCTACATCCTCCACACCGTCATCGAAACGCATCAAGCCCTGATAGCAGATAGAAGCAATAGGACCGCGAGTGTTACGGCAGATCGTCTTTGCACCTTCAACATCACCTGCATTCAGTCTTTCCTCAATCTGAGCCATCAATTTTTAGAATCGATTTCAGCCAAGCTCAAGTAAATGATACGTTCAATGCAGAATGCCAAACCGAACACCAAGGCTATAGCAACCAATGACATGAAGCCTGCATCACCTTCGATGAACTTCGTCTTCAATTCCTTATGGAAGCTTTCTTCCTCTACCGGCGCAACAGTTTCTTCCGTAGCATCCATTGTCTCGACAGCAGCCGTATCTATGGCAGCCGAATCTACTGCTGCACTGTCTACCATTGCAGCAGCCGAATCCGATTCCGCAGCAGCGGCCTCGTCAGTCTGTGCCATCATGGCCTGAGTCGCACCGAATGCAAAAACTCCAAACATCGCAATAATTGCAAATAACTTTTTCATTGTGTGTCTAATTTTTTAAGATTAATATTAATTATTATTTCCTCGTTTATGTTTAGCGGAGAGAGGGGGATTCGAACCCCCGATACGCTTTAGGCGTATACACGCTTTCCAGGCGTGCCTCTTCAGCCACTCGAGCATCTCTCCTTCTCAAAACGGGCGCAAGTTACAAAAAAAAACGATATGCCTCCGTTTTCGAGTACAAAAATATTCTTTTTTTTCCGGACTATCACCATACTCAGCCCAAAAAGTGCGTCTCATCCTACAAAAAGTTTAATTTTAACCTTTCGACGGCTTCATTTACGGGCGCCAGGATACATTTTCAATGCATTTTCGTATGTTTGTTCGGCAACCGTTTCCACCGGCAAACCGTAAACCTCCGCCACTTTCACCAATGTGTGCCGGATATATGCGCTTTCATTCCTTTTGCCCCGGTGAGGAACCGGCGACAAATAAGGGGCATCGGTTTCCAGCACCACCCGCTCTATCGGAATCTGACGCAACACCTCCGGCAAGGCAGACTTTTTAAAAGTCAGCACACCATTGATTCCTATCATGAATCCTTCGAACGAAAGCAACTCCCGTGCCTCTTCCACCGTGCCGCCAAAGCTATGGAAAACTCCTGCAACCCCTCTCGTACGAAAAGGAGTGAGCAGGTCCACCAGTTCTTTTTGTGCGGAACGGGAATGAATCATCAGGGGAAGACCGTATGACAGCGACCACTCCACTTGGCAACGGAAGGCTTCTTGCTGTTCTTTATAATAAGTACGGTCCCAGTAATAGTCCAATCCCACTTCACCGATACCTATAAAAGAATGGCCGGCTTGCAACAGTGCCTCCATACGTCCGAGCACCTCGCCATAATCCGCTCTCACCTCCGTGGGATGAAGCCCCAGCATCGGATGAAAGAATCCCGGAAACCTTGTACACAATTCCAACATGGACGTGACAGTCGTCTCATCTATATTGGGCAGAAACACCTTCTCCACATCGTTCTGCAAAGCACGGGAAACCACCTCTTCCAAATCTTCGGCAAAAACCTCATCGAACAAATGGGCATGCGTATCAATTATTCTCATCACCGACTTCCCCGTTCCTTCAAGACTTCCGATTCAACAAACTTTGCGCCATCTCCCACAACGGTTCCTTCCGCTCCTCCGGCAAATTCACCTTATCCAGAATTTCACGAGCCCGTTCAAAATAGAAACGGATTTTCTCGTCGCACAAGGCACGGACACCCATCTTATCATACAGTTCTGTTACGGCGGCTATTTTTTCTTCAGGCGCATAAGTCCCCTCTTCTTTTTCCAACCACTGCTCCAACCGCTCACGATCGGCAGGCAAAGCGCGCCCCAACGCATTAATCAGCATATAAGTCTTCTTGTTGCACAGGATATCCCCCTCCTATTTTCTTACCGAAGACCGCCGGGTCGCCATATACATCCAAGTAATCATCCTGCAACTGGAAAGCCAGACCGAGATTCTCGCCGAAACGATAAAGAAGCTCCGCATCCTGCCGGGGGGCATCCCCCAGCCATGCCCCGATTTTCAGCGCGCAAGCCAACAATACGGATGTCTTCAAACGAATCATCTCTATATATTCTTCTTCGCTGACATCCGCACGGTCTCGAATTCAATATCGTATTGCTGCCCTTCTCCTATTTCAAGGGCAGTTTCCGTAAACAATCCCATAACGTTTCCCAATTGTTCCACCGGACAACCCTGCTGCATGTAACGGTAAGCCATGACCAGCATGGAGTCCCCACTCAATATCGCAGCATTGTCGTCCCATTTCTTATGCACCGTAGCCATGCCCCGCCGCATATCGGCCCTGTCCATCAAATCATCGTGCAACAACGTATAATTATGATAAATCTCGATGGCCATGGCCTGGGAACGGATAACCTCCACCTTTTCCTTATAAAGGTTATAAGCCATCAACATCAATACCGGCCGGATTCGCTTTCCCCCCATCGAAAGGACGTAACGAATCGGCGCATAGAGTTCCGCCGGCTGACGCTCGAAAGACATTCCGGCAATCTCACCGTTAATGTAGTCTAAAAGTTCTTTCCAATTATACATAGGCTATACTTTTCACAAAAAGAGGCTGCCGTGAGCAGCCTCCTTACATTATACATCTTATTATATTATTGCAATCTGAACATCACCGGCAATGAGAACTTCACACGTACCGGTTTACCTCTTTGCTTACCGGGACTCCACTTCGGCATCATCTTCAACACGCGCTCAGCCTCTTTCGACAAATAAGGATCCGGACTACGCACAATCTTAATATCCACGATAGAACCGTCCTTGTTCACCACGAACTGAGCGTATACACGTCCCTGAATACCTTGCTCCACACAAATAGGGGGATACTTGATGTTATCGGACAACCACTTCATACAAGCTTCTTCACCACCGGGGAAGCGAGGATTCTCCTCTACGATGTCATAAATCTGGTTCTCGTCCACTTCTTCCACCACAGGGCCTACCGGTCCCGTAGCTACGGCCGTTGTCCCCGTACCCGGAGTCGTCACAATGGCTTGGTTCACTTCCTCGGAAGTTTCCACTTCCTCCTCCACCAAATCCGTTTCATTGTCCACGATATTGATGATTTCAGCGATTTTCGGAGCTGCAGCCGGGGGGGGTGCCACAACTTCGGGCTGCTGCGTGATGGGAATCATGTCCTCCTCAATCGCCGCCGTGAATACAGGTTCTGTTTCAATAACCTTCTTGTCATGCTGTGTCCACTCGAATGCGACAAACATGGCCGAAAGAGCCAAGACAAAGCCCATCAGTAATCCAGTGCCTTTCTTGCCTTCGAGATCCGCGCTCAATGATTTTTTAATTTCCATATTATATTTAGCTTTTTACGTATTCTTCATGCAAGGGCAAAAGTAGCACATTTTTTTTTATATCTCATGCGCTTCGCCCCATTTTTTTTCCAATCTCACATTTTTTTTCGTTCCACACCCTAAATCGGACTTTTTCACGTTATATCTGCATAACGGTATGCCCATACGGAATTATCGCGCAAATATAATCAGATATTTCAGAAAATCCGTATCTTTGGCCACAAAATTCATTTCAGATGACGAAAAAGCTTATTTTAGCATTATATATCCTGCTTGCCGCCGCGTCGCATGCCCAAGAAAGCAACTCCGTGTTCAACTTCCTGGAAATGCCTGTGTCCGCACATTCTACGGCTTTGGGCGGACGCAATATCTCCCTGATAGAGGACGACGCGTCGCTCGTCTTCAGCAACCCCGCACTGCTCAGTTCCGTGAGCGACAAGACGCTGAATCTCAATTTCATGACTTACCTGCAAGGGTGTAACGTGGGGAGTGCGGCGTTTGTCAAGATATTGGGAGAACGTTCCACAATGGGCGTCACGGCGCAATATGCCCACTACGGCACCATGGACGAAATCACGGCCGACAACGTCACCGTGGGCTCTTTCTCGGCCATGGACATGGCTTTGAGCGGCATGTATGCCTACAACCTGAACGACCGGTGGGCCGGTGGTGCCACAGGCAAGTTCATCTATTCGAAATACGGCGACTATTCGTCTGTAGCACTGGCCGTAGACTTGGGCGTAAATTACTACAACGAGAACACGGATTTCTCGTTGTCAGCCGTAGCGCGCAACCTGGGCGGACAGGTAAAAGCATTCGGCGAAATTCACGAAAAGCTGCCCTTCTCCATGCAAATCGGTTTTACGAAAGGATTCGACCACGCCCCATTCCGCGTGTCCGTCACCCTCGTGGACCTGACACGATGGGACAAGGATTACTATTCGCATCGGGCGAAGAGTTGTCTACAAGCAAGATGCTCATGAACCATCTGGCAGCGGGCGTGGATTTCCTGCCTACCGACTACATGTACCTGTCCTTGGGTTACAACTTCCGGAAAGCCAACGAAATGAAGGCGGCAGGCTCTTCCCACGCCGCCGGTCTTTGTGCCGGTGCGGGCATCCTGCTTTCCCGTTTCGGTTTTGGACTGGCATACGCCCAGTACCACCTGTCCGCCCCGTCTTTCGTCTTCAACGCGTCCTACCGCCTGTAAGGACAGACAAGTCCTCATTTCAGCTTATACATTATTATAATATACAGAACGACATGAAGAAAATCACGATTGCCATAGACGGTTTTTCCTCTTGCGGGAAAAGCACGATGGCCAAAGATTTAGCTCGCGAAATAGGCTATATTTACATCGACAGCGGTGCCATGTATCGTGCCGTCACGCTCTACTGCCTCCGGCACGGGCTATTCCACGGCGATGAGGTAGACACCGACCGCCTGAAAACCGCCCTTCCGCACATAGACATCGCTTTCAAGCGCAATCCCGAGACGGGAAAGCCACAAACCTATCTGGACGGGACCTTGGTGGAAAACGACATCCGTACGCTGGCCGTATCGTCCAAAGTCAGCATCGTGGCCGCACTCGGTTTCGTGCGCGAAGCCATGGTCAGCCTCCAACAACAGATGGGACGGGAAAAAGGTATCGTCATGGACGGACGGGACATCGGCACGACGGTGTTCCCCGATGCCGAGCTCAAAATATTCGTGACCGCCTCGCCCGAAATCCGTGCCCAACGCCGCTATGACGAATTGCAGGCCAAAGGTGAAAAAGGCAGTTACGAGGAAATCCTGGAAAACGTGAAAGAACGCGACCGGATAGACACGAGCCGCGCCGTAAGTCCGCTCCGTAAGGCCGACGACGCCATAGAACTGGACAACAGCCACATGACGATTTCCGAACAAAAGGAATGGCTCGTAGCCCGGTTCCGCAAAGCTGCCGGAGCGGAATAAAGAGGATTCCATACAAACATGCAAACCATTGCATACCAATAAGATAGAGTCGGCTAAAAAATCTACTGAGAATGAAAAATCAATCTCTTGAGATTGAAAAATCGTTCTGCTCCGATTGATTTTCCATTCGGAGCAGAACGAAACGACAACTTCAGCAAAACGGAAAAAGGGACTGTACGGCACAGTGTTTAAAACTTAAAGGATTCTTACAAATGAAGATAGAGATAGACCAAGGGTCGGGCTTCTGCTTCGGCGTGACCCGCGCCATCAACAAGGCGGAAGAAGAGCTGGCACGGGGAGCCACGCTCTATTGTCTGGGCGACATCGTGCACAACGGCAAGGAATGCGACCGTCTGAAAAACTCGGCCTCATCACCATCGACCACGCCACGTTCTCGACCTTGCATCACGCCAAAGTGCTCTTGCGTGCCCACGGTGAGCCTCCGGCCACGTACGGGCAAGCCGAAACCAACGGGATTGAAATCATAGACGCGACCTGCCCTGTGGTACTTCACTTACAGGAACGCATCAAAAAGGAATACCAGGAGGGGGGCACGGAAAGCAAACAAATCGTCATCTACGGAAAGAACGGCCATGCGAGGTGCTCGGTCTCGTGGGACAGACCGACGGCAAGGCCATCGTCATCGAATCTCCGGAAGAAGTGGACAAACTGGATTTCAACCGGGACATTTGCCTGTATTCGCAAACCACCAAACCGTTGGAGGGTTTCCGGAAAATCGTGGAATACATCGGCGCGCACATCTCTCCCACAGCCACCTTCCGTTACTACGACACCATTTGCCGCCAAGTGGCTAACCGCATGCCGCACATCCGCGATTTCGCCACGCGCCACGATGTGATTCTTTTCGTGTGCGGCAAAAAAAGTTCCAATGGAAAAGTCTTGTACGACGAATGCCGGAGCGTGAACCCACGCTCGTATCTGGTGGACGCCGCGTCGGAAATCGATTTCGCCTGGTTGGAGGACTGCCGTTCGGTAGGCATCTGCGGGGCCACGTCCACTCCGAAGTGGCTGATGGAGGAATGCGCCGAAGCCATCCGGAAGCGGATGCAACCGTAAACACACAGGACGGGGCTTCCTGTCCAGAAGAGAACCAGCCGGGACGGATGTCACACATCCGTCCCGGCTGGTTCTTACGCGCCACCTCCGCTCACCGGAGCGAGGCGAAATATTCATCGAGCAACTGTTTGGCTGCCACGAAAGAGGTTTGCCGTCCCGACAACACCATGGCTTCGGCTTCAGCCAGACGGGATACAATTTGTTCGTTCTGGAAAAAACTGTTGCGCAACTGCTCGTTGATGGTCTCATACATCCAGTATTTGGACTGCTCGTTGCGCCGGTGTTCGAAATATCCGTTCCCTTTCACAAAATCCATATAACGGTACACCATGTCCCAAATCTCCTTCACGCCCAAATTGTAAAAGCCGGAATAGGTCAGCACTTGTGGCGTCCATCCGCTTTCTGGGGCTGGGAACAGGTGCAACGCATTGCGGAACTGTGTAGCGGCCAACTGGCACTTGTCCACGTTGTTCCCGTCGCATTTGTTGATGACGATGCCGTCGGCCATCTCCATGATACCGCGTTTGATGCCTTGCAACTCATCTCCCGTACCGGCCAACTGGATGAGCAGGAAGAAGTCTACCATGGAATGACAGGCCGTTTCGCTCTGTCCCACACCCACCGTCTCCACGAAAATCTTGTCGAAACCGGCAGCCTCGCATAGGATGATCGTCTCACGCGTCTTGCGGGCTACGCCGCCTAACGAACCGGCCGAGGGACTGGGACGGATAAAAGAGTCGGGATGCACGGCCAGTTTCTCCATACGGGTCTTGTCGCCCAAAATACTCCCTTTGCTCCGCTCGCTGCTCGGGTCGATGGCCAGCACGGCCAATTTGCCTCCGTACTCCTGCAACACATGGATGCCGAATACGTCAATGCTTGTACTTTTCCCGGCACCGGGCACCCCGCTGATGCCCACGCGAATGGAACGCCCGGCATGGGGCAGGCATTTTTCTATCACTTCCTGCGCCACGGCCTGATGGGCGGGGTTCGTACTTTCTACCAACGTCACGGCCCGTCCGAGTATCGTCACGTCCCCTTTCAGGATGCCTCCACATAATCCCTGCCGACATCTGCCGATGCCGGTACCGGCCGCGCCTCAGGTACGGGTTCACAATCGAAGGTTGGGCTACGCCGCTGTTCACGGTCAGTCCCTTATATTCCGCACTGTTCTCAGGATGTTCCATAGCCGTCATCTTTATTGCTTCACGTTTACGGTAATAATCTCTTTCGAGCGGGCAGGGTCGTTCGTAATCAACAACACGCGCGGGCTGCTCTTCACTTTATTCAGATATTTAGCCAACACCTTGACTTTCAGCTTCGCCGTCTCGCCCGGCTCGATATTCCGGTCGCTCAACCCCACAGCCAAAGCTTTATTGAAGACTTGCAAAGTCCGGATTTCGAGCGTACGCTTGCCCTTATTGCTCACAAGGACTGTCATCGACTTCTTACGCTTGCGTCCCAGTTCGCCCATGTCCAATGTGTCGGCGGAAAGCTCCATGTGAGGTGCCTGTTCCCTGTCTTTCGCCGACAAAGACGAAAAGTCGGGCAACAACACGGAAGAAACCGTAATCTCATTGTCTTCCGACACCTTGTCGCCCACCTTACGGGCCAAGTAGATGGAAGTCTGCGTCAACCCCATCTGGTGCAACTTCTCACTGTCCAACGTGAGCATGATCTTACCGATACGCCCGCCACTCAACGTCTCCGGGAAATACTGTGCCGAAAGATAAGGCGGCAAGTGCATCAGATAAGGCTTGTAACTCTTCCGCCCCATATTGACGATTTGCAGTTCCACCATCGGATGATCTCCGCGATTCACATTGTCAAATTCTATATTATTGATATTCAATCGCACATTCCCCAAATCGATGGGAAAAGAACCTGAATAGTCGGACAGCTTAGACACCACGCGCCCTTGTATATGCAAATAAACCGGCTCGTCCGAAGCATTGGTGTACACCCCAAGGTCTTTCTGGAAAACGCCCAGCATCTTGGCGTCATATATCGCTGTGATCGTACCTTCGCTCCGGGGCTGATCAGCTCGTGCGTCCAGTCTACGGCCGTACAGCCGCATGAAGGGATGACTTCCGTGATACTCAACGGGTCAGTCCCCGTGTTGCGCAACGTAAAGTTTACTTTAGAAGGCAGTTGAAACATAATCTCACCCATGTTGGCCACATCGCGGTCTACGGCAAGCCGGGGTTGTGCCCACACAACTCCCGCCAGTATCATTCCCCAAACGCTCAGGAAGGTTCTTTTTACAGACATATTCGTACTTTCATTTTGAGACAAAGATAAGAAAAACGGCCCCATCCCACAAGGAAGGAACCGTTTTTTTCAAGGTTTCACCGGAGCTAACGTACGCAAGGCGGCTTCCATGCGGCGCACCAGGTCGCGTTTGTTCGTATCGGGCGAATAAATAAACCCTTCCGTCACCAACAAACGCCCCTGCGCAGAGTCGGGATATGCCAACGACACGAAAGGACCGCCGAGCGCCCCTTTGCGCATCTCCCACAGACCGCGCATCTCATATACCTGACGCCCGTCGGCCAACTGAACCGATCGCTGCACCACCAACGGTTCGCCGTTTTCACGTGTGGTGGTCATCCAGTTCTCGGGTGTCGAACCGGGAATATTCCGTTTCATGACCGAATCACGCAGTTCTACCCACCGTTTGGTCAACAACATGCTGCTGTCTGCTAACGGAAGACTGTAGCACACATAGTTCATGTCTTGTGTCTGACGGTCTGACGAAGCCCAGATAAACTGTTCCCCCTTTTTGACCTTAGCGATATCTGCCGGCACCTTCACCGTATAGCCGAAAAGTTCCCGCGACGCGTCGTCCACAATCTTGCTGTACTTTTTCTTCAAACGCGCTGCTTCCCACTGCATTTCCGAAGCAAGGAACAAATCGGTTATCTGCTCCCGATGGGTCATCAGAAAATGGTTGAGCGAAGCCACGTCCCGCGCCTTGATGTTCACATAAGTCTGCGGCACGGCTTTCACATTATACGCCACTCCCATTTCCACTCCATCAGCTTGAGGGTCCTCACGTACTTCGATGATATTGCGCATCGTGGAGTATTGCCCCGAATAATTTTCCGGAAAGATCCGTATCATCCGGAACATGGGTTCATGTTGCGACAAACCGGGCACACTGCCTTTCAACACATCTTCCAACGAGTCACGGGCGCTCGTTTTCCAAAGCGAAGCATCTACAATCAACAACAACTCTCCGGGCAGTCCCTTGGACGGCCCCAACGGAGCTTTCTTTTCGCCACCGCCACAGGCGAAACACATACACGCCAGGCAAAGGGCTAAAATTCCTTGCCTCCAAAAACTTTTCTTCTTCATATTCATTTTATTTTAGGCGAGAACACAAAACGCGAATCCAATCCCGCAAAATGACACAATCTGTTTCCATAACCACCCTGCGAATCACTCACGAGCAGCCATGTACGCCGTCCGTCGGCCAGACGACTTCCTTCGCACAGCCCTTCGTAATTGGCCAGTTTCGGCCTGACCAGACGCATGCGGGTGGAAAAAGCCGCAACCGGTTCCTTTTTCAAAGCGTAGCCGGACAACCGTTCCGACGGGGTATTTTCCGGAAGTGCCGTTCCGGAACCGGGTACTACCTCATAAATCTTCATATCGGTACGGGCTTTCAACCGCCTCTTCGGGACATTGAATTCCCGTTCCATCACCCACAAGCGTCCGCCTTCCTGCGGCCAGATCGCGACCACCCCGAAAGCATACTGTTTTCCTTTGGCCTCCGATTCGGGCATGTCCAACGGATAAACATACGACGCACGCGGCAGCCCGTCACGCCCGAAGCTCTGCAAACGAGGCAAACGCCATGTCCTGCACCGGATTCCGCTACCCTGCCGTCGGCTTTCAAAGCATTCTCGGTCACGGTCCAGAAAAGTCCGGACGCACGGTCGTAACCCAAAGCCTCGAAACCATAATTCGGCGTAATGGCCGACCGCCCCAATGCCGGAGGAACAGCCAGTTCGCGGTGTACCGATGTGCCATCCATCCGATAGGCCACAATACGTTGGTCGGCTTCTCCGCTTACCCACACCAAAGAATCTTCCGGCACGAAAGCCACACCCTCCGCATCCCTACCGCTTTTCAATGCGGAATCCGTTCCACGGAATCCTTCATTCACCACCTCAGTCACCTGTCCCGTCCGCTCATCCTGCCGGATACGGAACACAAAGAATCCGTCTTGTACCTCCTTGTCGCTCACCACGGCATAGCGCCCGTCTCCTATCGGCGTTATCCCACTGTAATTCCCCGGCGGAATGTTCCACTGTCCCAAATCTTTCGGTTTCAAGAGTTCCACTTGCTGAGCTTCCGCATATCCTGCGGAGAGCCACAGCATCCCCATACCGAGTGTTATATTCAATATATACTTCATTCGCTCACCTCCAATACCGTTCCTGCCCCGTATGCACTGAACTCGGGTGCATACACCCCGTTCAACTTCACTGCACCGAGGGCATAGCGTCCGGCACGCTCCACGTAGCATTCCGCCTCTATCACGTAAGTTCCTTTGGGCAAACGCTCGAAAAAGTAGTTCGTCGAAGCATCCTTCACCTCCTTATAATACCCCAAACCATTACGGTATTCATAGCCCGAACGGGATTCCACAGGTTCCAGACAAGCCGCGCGTCCCGCCTTCAGACGGACGTACTCATAGTCGCGATCGGACGTGAGCACGTAACGGAGCGTCACACGGTCGCCCACCCGGGGATGCTCATTGTCCACTTCTTGACGGATGCGAAGACCCGAAGCGGACGATTCCACCTCATCCAAAGGCAACTGAAAACAAGCATACGCGGCCCCCCACGACGAAGGACGTTCTTCTGTCTTCGTCACAGCCAAAGCACCAGCTCCTTTCTTCAGGTCGTCTCCTCCTACAGATACCGATACCGCGCCTAAACCGACCCAATCTCCCACCGAAGATACTGCATGAGCCAGTTCCTTCCCTTGCGGAGAAAGTAAGCGAATGGCATCATACGCACGGAACGTCAAACCTTCCGGCTGTCCTTGCAACAAGGCATAAATGGCATCCACACTACCCGTAGAAGTTCCCCAATCCTGCAAACACTTCTGAGCCAGCAGCCAACGGCAAAGCCCTTCTGTAACACGACTGTCCGGAAATTCCTCTGCGAGAAAAGCCTCCATCAGCATCGTATGGACGGCTATCTTCCGCGCCGAACCGTAAAAGCCGTTAGACGGATATTCGAGGTGCAATCCTTCGGCATCATCCACCAGATGTTCGCGAAGGGAAGTCATCAACAACTCGGCCTCTTCGGCCTTCCCCATACGCTGAAAGACTACGGCCGCCTCAGCCATCTCCGGC
>ENA-OQDM01001067-OQDM01001067.1-human-gut-metagenome-genome-assembly--contig:-NODE-1067-length-12185-cov-1.198872_pt1 | contig 12185 bp, 13 predicted proteins | sample MGYA00242772_ERZ504605 | MGnify/ENA primary metagenome ERZ504605 (study PRJEB26092, sample SAMD00036348) | human gut metagenome | host: Homo sapiens | study: EMG produced TPA metagenomics assembly of... | reverse complement strand
ATTGGCTTGACAAAGAATGAATAAGCGGCTTTAATTCTGGCCGTTTTCTCTTTCGTCTACATGTTCAACATGTCCACTATTCCATAACATTAAAATCAACTGCAATGAAAAAACCTTCTTCTTTGCTGCCTTGCTGCAACCTTAGCCGTCTCCTCCTGCCAGAAAACGAGCATCAGGCAGACGCTGGAAAAAGCCGGTGAAAACCGCCGGGAACTGGAAACCGTATTGGAACATTACAAAAATGAGCCGCTCAAAGAGAAAGCCGCACGCTTCCTTCTGGAAAACATGGACGGGCATTTCGCCCACACCGGTGAAGCCGTCGACGTGTACGACAATTACATGGACAGTGTGTTCCGCCATTGCAACGGAGACCGTGTGTTCTGGATCATGAAATACGATACTATCTTGCAACGAACAGGCCTGGATTTGGAATTAAGCCAAGACGAACGCCTGTACGATGCCCAATCCGTCACGGCAGACTTCCTGACCGAACATATCGACAATGCATTCACCGTATGGCAACAGAACTGGAACAAACAATACAGTTTCGAAATGTTCTGCGCTATGTGCTGCCTTACCGTATCGGGAATGAAAAGACAAGTCTTTGGAGGAAGACATTCACCGTGCCTTCATGGGTGCGCGAAGCATACGCCCCCAACCAAGACAACTCCACCTATGCCTATGGCATGGCCAACGACATTCTGGGAGGCATGCGTTCCGTCATTTATTATCCTCCGCAATTCCTTCCCGACCTCCCCCTCACGGCACTCGAACATGTCAAGTCGGCTTCCTGCAAGGAATATGCACACCTGTGCGTGGCCGTACTGAGGGCGCATGGCCTGCCTGCCACCATCGACTTCACACCACAGTGGGGCAACCGCGGATTGGGGCATGAATGGTGCGTGTTCTTTCCCGACAACCATTCTTTCATCCCTTTCAATCCGGGGGAACGGCTCGGCGACCACTTCATGAAGCGGAAGGAAGACCGGCTGACCAAAGTGTTCCGCCAAGCCTACGAGAAACAACCGGAATCGCTCTATATGCAGAATAAGGGGGAAGAGGAGATTCCCGACCTTTTCGACACACCTTATATCATGGATGTGACAAGGGAATACACGGCCACTTCCGATGTGGAGGTGGAGTTGTACGACGACGTTGAAAGCGGCAGGTTCGTCTACCTGTCCGTCTTCGACAACCAAGACTGGAGCATCGTGCATTGGGGTACGCGCCACGGACGGAAAGCCACCTTCCGGGACATGGCACGAAACGTAGTGTACATGCCCGTATATTATTCCGAAGAAAACGGCACGGTTCCGGCCGGAGACGCTTTCCTTTTAGACCCACAAGGAAATATCCATAAAATGGCAGCCGACACCACACAACGCACGACGGTGGAAGTGAAACGCAAATTCCGCGACGTACGTTCCAACCAATTCCTTCAGGGCGTAATCGGCGGGAAGTTCCAAGTGGCCAACCAGGAAGACTTCAGCGATTCGCTGACCATACATATCATCCCGCATCTGAAGGACAACAAATTCCATGTCGTCCATCCCCGTTACACCGGCGAATACAGATATTTCCGTTACCTGTCGCCGGACTGGTCGAGGGGCAACATGGCCGAACTTTATACGTTCAATGCCGCCGGCGACACGCTGAAGCATAAACGGCTGATGGGCAACTTCCACGTACGTCCCTGGTGTGGGCCGGAAAACCTGTTCGATGGCAATGTCCTTTCCTTCTACGACTCCCACGACGTGTACGGCGTATGGTACGGATGGGAACTGGAACAGCCGGAAAACGTGGCACGTATCGTATTCCTGCCGCGTAACGATGACAACTTCATCCGCGAAGGCGAAGAATACGAATTGTTCTATTGGAACCACGGGACATGGATGTCATTAGGGCGCAAGACGGGGAATTTCGAGGCGGTATTGAAATACGACAACGTCCCGGCTCATGCCTTGTTCCGCCTGCACAACCGTACCAAAGGCTCGGAAGAAAGAATCTTCACTTACGAAGACGGAAAGCAAATCTGGTGGTAACCCCTTGGGTATCTACACAGGGATTTTACAAAAAGCTCCTTCATCTTTCAGGCTTCATGGTAATCCGTTCATAATATTGATGTTACAGACTGAAGGATGTTTCAGGCATCCTTCAGCCAAGCCTCATTTCGTTCGGCACAGAACGGAAAATCGTTCGGCTGAGATTCGTTTTTCGTTCTCAGCCGAATGATTTTTCATTTGCCTCATGATGAATATCCGCTTTCTGCAATGAAAGGAAACTGAAAGATGGCCTCCCTATTCTTCATCCCATAACAAACTATACGACAAAGCGTTGACATGTCGCCTGAAAGATGAAGGCTCTTTTCTGAAAAACCTTGGGAGGGAAAGCATGCGGGACGTGGAAGCTATAAACACATAAAAAAAGCATCCATAATCCTTGGATTACCGATGCCTTTATATTTTGTCGGGATGACTGGATTCGAACCAGCGACCACTCGCCCCCCAGACGAGTACTCTAACCGGACTGAGCTACATCCCGTTTGCGGGTGCAAAAGTAGAAATTGTTTTTGAATTCTCCAAATAAATTTCTACTTTTGTGCTGGTATAACCCACATTTTAGGCAAAACATGCAAATCAGACTTACCGCGCCGCTACACCTGCGGCATAAAACCATACTGCCGGCCAGCAAAAGCATCAGCAACCGGACCCTCATCATCCATGCACTGGCCGGAGGAAAAGACTTGCCGAAAAATGTGTCGGACTGCGACGACACATTCGTTATGGCAAGGGCACTGACGCAAACCGATGACCCCATCGACATCATGGCGGCCGGTACGGCCATGCGTTTCCTTTCGGCTTACTGGTCTGTGAACGAGGGAACACATACCCTTGACCGGTACAGCCCGGATGAAACAACGCCCCATCGGCATCTTGGTAAATGCCCTGCGGACACTGGGCGCACAAATAGAATATGTGGAAACGGAAGGTTATCCCCCCCTGCGTATTTCCGGCGGACTGCATGAGGGAGGCCGGCTCAGCCTGCCGGGAGACGTGAGTTCCCAATACATTTCCGCTTTGCTGATGATCGGTCCGGTCCTAAGAAAGGGGTTGGAACTGGAACTGACCGGACAGGTCATTTCACGCCCCTACATCGACCTGACCCTGAAACTGATGAAAGACTTCGGTGCACAAGCGGAATGGACAGACGAACGACACATCAAGGTGGAACCGCAACCTTACCGTCCGACACCCTATTATATAGAAAACGACTGGAGCGCGGCATCCTACTGGTATGAAATGATGGCTCTGACGCCCGACAAAGACGCGGAAATCGTCCTGACCGGCCTGTTCGCAGACAGTGCCCAAGGAGATTCTGCCGTACACGGCCTGTTCGAACCGATAGGCGTGCACACGGAATTCTTCTGCGACGACGACGGAATGCCATGTGTCAGACTGACCAAACAACCCATCGCCACGGAACGCCTGGAGTATGATTTCGTCAACCAACCGGACTTGGCACAGACATTTGTAGTCACGTGTGCCATGTTGGGGCTCCCGTTCCGTTTCACGGGTCTGCAAAGCCTGAAAATCAAGGAAACCGACCGCATCTCCGCACTTATCCGCGAACTGGACAAACTGGGGTATCCCTTGCATGAAGCCTGCGGATCAGAATTATTCTGGGACGGGCAACGCACTGAAGTCCGGCCACATCCGGCCATCGACACCTACGAAGACCATCGCATGGCCATGGCGTTTGCACCTTGCTGTTTCGTCGTTCCCGAAATATATATCAATCATCCGCAAGTGGTCAGCAAATCTTATCCCCATTATTGGGACCACTTGAAAGAAGCGGGATTTGAAATTACGGCTTTATGATTATCATTTACATTCTTATAGCCCTTGCCGCCGCGGCCGTCATTGCTTTCGTGACCGGCAGTTTGCGCAACCGCTCACTGAAAAAGAAACTGGCACAAGGCGAAATCAGCGAAATGCCGACCGTGGTACAACCGCCACAGGAATGTTGCGGACAGCACGAAGTATGCGAAAAAGAAAGCCTGCTGGCTGCCGTAAGCAAACAAATAGAGTATTACAACGATGAAGAGCTCGACCGTTTCCGGGGAAAGGACGCTTCCACGTACAGCGAGACGGAAACGGACGAGTTCAGAGATATCCTCTACACGATGCGCGACGACGAAGTGGCCGGATGGGTGCGCAGCCTGCAACTGCGCGGCGTTCCCCTGCCCGACGCATTGAAAGACGAAGTATTCCTTATTATCGGAGAAAGGAGATTCGACCACGCATGAGCATCCTGTCTTACACTTTCTTCCAGAATGCCCTGTTGGGCAGTCTGTTGGCCAGTATCCTTTGCGGGCTGATAGGCACTTATATCGTTGCACGGCGGTTGGTTTTCATCAGCGGCGGCATCACCCACGCCTCGTTCGGCGGTATCGGTATTGGAGTTTACCTCGGATTTTCCCCCATACTCTCTGCAGCCGTATTTTCCGTATTGTCCGCCTGCGGCATACAATGGTTCAGCCACCGCCGCGACATGCGCGAAGATTCGGCTATCGCCATTTTCTGGACTTTAGGCACGAGCATCGGCATCATTTGCAGTTTCTTGGCACCGGGCTTCACCCCGGAGCTGTCCTCCTATCTGTTCGGCAACATATTGACCGTGACACCCTCGGACCTTTATTTGTTAGGCATATTGGCACTCATCGCCATTGTGACTTTCACATGCTTCCTTCGTCCGCTCGTTTCCATGGCTTTCGATGCCGAATTCGCCCGTTCGCAACGCCTTCCGGTCATCACGGTGGAATATCTGATGATGGCCTTCATCGCACTGACTATTGTAGCCTGCCTGCGTATGGTGGGCATCGTGTTGGTCATTTCCCTACTGACCATCCCTCAAGTAACGGCCAATATTTTCACGCATAGTTTCAAACGTATGGCACTGCTCTCCATCGTGACAGGTTACAGCGGCTGTCTGGGCGGCCTTTACCTGTCGTACCATTACAATATACCGTCGGGCGCCTCCATCATTTTCGTCTCCATACTCATCTATTTGGTATGCAAAGGAATTTCATGGTCGATTATTCGATGGAGAAGGCAATAAAATACATGTTTTTCAGTTATCTAACTGTGTAAAGAACGCATTGGGAAAAAGGATTCTACATATCATCACCTCCGGACTCGTCCTCCTGTCCGTCCTGACGGCGTGTTCCACGAAAAAGAACACGTCGGGCACCCGTTTTTACCATGCCATGACGGCACGGTTCAATACGTACTTTAACGGGTCGGAGGCCTTCAAAGAAGGAGTCCTCGAACAACAAAAAGGACATAAGGACAATTACACGACCTTATTGCCCATGTATGCCGTGCGAAATAAGTCTACGGCAGCCATGGGAAAGTCCAACTTCGAGACCGCCATCGAAAAATGCGAGAAAGCCATCAAGCTGCACTCCATAAAGGCGCGACCGAAATCGAACGTCAACAAGCGGAAAACGGCCAAGGAAAAAGCGTATATGGCCCGTAAGGAGTTCAACCCATTCTTGCGGCACGCCTGGCTGCTCATGGGGAAAGCCCAATTCCAGCAGGGCAATTTCATCGAAGCGGCCTCCACGTTCAATTATATCAGCGGGCTGTATGCCGGACAGCCTGAAATCGTGTCCGTAGCCCGGGCCTATCTGGCCCGTTGCTACGTAGAACTGGAATGGCCTTACGATGCCGAGGATGTCTTTCATAAAATACAACGTGACAGTATCGGAAGTGAAGGAAAACGGGAATTCAACGCTTCATACGCCGATTACCTCATCTTCGTGAAACAATATAAAGAGGCTATTCCTTATTTGCAAAAAGCCGTCAAGAAGGAAAAAAGCAAACTGCAACGTGCACGCCTGAACTTCCTGCTGGGACAGTTGTACCACGAAACGGGAAACAAAGCAGAAGCCTACAAGGCCTTGCGGCGTGTCATACGTGCCAATCCTCCATACGAATTGTCTTTCAACGCCCGTATCCTGCAAACCGAGGCCATGGCCAGCGGAAACCACAATAAAATGGTGAAGAAATTGCGACGCATGGCCAAGAACAAGAAAAACAAGGACTATCAGGACCAGATTTATTATGCCATCGGCAATATCTATCTGGCCAACCGGGATACCGCCCGGTGTATCGGGGCATACGAAACCGGTGCCAAAGAAAGTACACAGAACGGCATTGCCAAAGCATGGTATTGTTGCGTCTGGGTGAGATTTATTGGGACAAGGAGGACTATATCAACGCACAACGCTGTTACGCCGAACTGGTCGGCATATTGGACAAAGAAAACGAAGCTTACAAAGAGGCGGAACGCCGCTCAGGCATCCTGACCGAACTGGAACCTCATTTGTCGGCCGTCAAACTGCAAGACAGCCTGCAATGGTTGGCCAAGTTGCCCGAAAACGAACGTAACGAGGCCATCGACAAAGTCATCGAGGCCTTGAAGAAGCAAGAGAAAGAAGAAGCACGCAAGGCCATGCAGGCCGAAATGGCTGCCAATATGCCCAAAACTCCGACAGCCACATCCACCCTGCCTACGGGAAACCGCGGGGCGCAGGCGGGAGCTTCCGGACAAACCGGCACGTGGTATTTCTATAACCCGTCGGTCGTGGCCCAAGGCAAACGTCAGTTCCAACGTACGTGGGGCAAACGCCCGTTGGAAGACAACTGGCGGAGAAGCCATAAGAACGAGGACCGCACGGAAGATTTCGGAGAATATGACTACAGCGAAGAGAGCGACAGCCTGATGGCGGCACAAGCCGACAGCATCGCCTTGGCCGACAGCATTGCCGAAGCCCAGGAGCGTATGGCCGACTCATTGGCCAGCGACCCGCACAATCGGGAATATTACCTGCAACAAATCCCGTTCACGGAAGAGCAGTTGCAAGCCTCCAACGACATCCTGCGCGACGCGCTTTATCAGCCGGCATCCTGGAAATGGAGAGACTGGAAAATTTCGGTTTGGCACGGCGTACCCTGTTGCGTCTTATCGAAACGTTCCCGGCCGTAGCCGACAAAGACAACGTGTACTACCATCTATTCCTTATCAACGGCCGACTGAATGACATGGCCGAAGCCGAACAGTATAAACAGCGGCTCATCGAGGAGTTCCCGGACAGCCGGTATGCCATCATGCTGGCCAACCCCAAATACGAGCTTTACGCAAGGCAGGGCAAGCACATAGAGGATTCTCTATATGCCGCCACATACGAAGCTTACGGCAAGAACGAATATGAGGAAGTGTTCCGCAATTATTCCATTTCGACTTCGGATTTCCCGGAGGGGGCACACCGTGCTAAATTCATGTTCATACAAGCCATGAGCCAACTGTACGGCGGAGAACGGGACAGCTTCTTGGTCACGTTGAAACAAGTCATTGAGAAATATCCGAAAGACGAAGTAACGGAAATCGCACAAAGCATCGTGAAAGGCATTCAGGAAGGCCGGTCGCTGACCGACGGGAAATACGCGGCAAGCGACATCTGGAGCCGGCGTTCGCTGACGGCTCTGCAAGACTCCACAGCCGAAGCGCAGCAATTAAGCGACGAACGCCTCAGCAACTTCGTGTTCCTGTTGGCCTATCCGGAAAACAGTCTGGACGAGGATCAACTGTTATATGAGATGGCCCTGTATAATTTCACCAGTTTTATGGTACGCAATTTCGACATCGACATCGTGAAGGCCGACGGACTGGCACAAATGCGTGTCAGCGGTTTCCTCAGCTACGACGAGGCACACGCTTACGCCCAAAAGCTGTATGCCGATCCGCACATGAGTGTCGTGCTTAAAAACATACGTTCCGTCATCATCTCCGAAAGTAACCTGAAGCTGCTGGGCACGGTCTTCAGTTTCGACGATTACAAGAAGTTCTACGATGAGAAGTTCGCACCGCTGCAGGTGCCGGAAGACCTGAGACTGGACGAACCTACTTCCATCGAAATCCGTACGCCGGACGACGAACCGCCTGCCGGAGACGAAGAATACGAAGAAGAGGAGGAAGACACGGACAGCGGTATTATTTTCTAACATACGAAACCATTACAATGATGAACAACGGTTTATTACTTTGGGTAGACGATGAAATAGAATTGCTGAAAGCGCATATTCTTTTTCTCGAAAAGAAAGGATACGAGGTAGAAACCGTATCCAACGGGCAGGATGCACTGGACAAGTGCAGCGAAACGACCTACGACCTGATTCTGCTGGACGAGAACATGCCCGGCCTGAGCGGGCTGGAAACCTTGTCGCGCATCAAGGAAATCACACCGGTCACGCCGGTGGTCATGGTGACGAAGAGCGAAGAGGAGAATATCATGGACCAGGCCATCGGCTCCAAAATTGCCGACTATCTCATCAAGCCCGTCAACCCCACGCAAATCCTCCTGACCCTGAAAAAGAACATCCATAAGAAAGAAATCGTCACGGAGGTGGCTCAAAACGCCTATCAACAGAATTTCGGCAAGATTGGCATGCAAATCAATGACTCATTGACGTTCGAGGACTGGAAAGAGGTGTACAAACGATTGGTATACTGGGAACTGGAGCTGTCCGAGACCGACAGCAACATGGACGAAATGTTGGGCATGCAGAAAACGGAAGCCAACCTGGCTTTTGCCAAATTCATACGCAAACACTACGAAGACTGGATTGCCCACCCCGAGACCGCCCGCTAATGAGTCCGGATATCTTCAAAACCAAAATATTCCCCCTGCTGAATCAAGGGGAAAAGGTGTTTCTCATCGTTCTGGACAACTTCCGTTACGACCAATGGCGGACACTCAGTACGGAACTGGCGGATATGTTCCTCATCGACGAAGATATTTATTGCAGCATCTTGCCACAGCCACACAATATGCGCGCAACGCCATCTTTTCCGGTCTGATGCCGGACAAAATCGCCCAAATGTACCCGGATCTCTGGGTGGACGAAGACGAAGAAGAGGGCAAGAACCTGAACGAAGGTCCTCTCATCCAGACCCAATTGGACCGTTACCGCCGTAAGAATACATTCAGTTATCATAAAATCAATGATTCGACTACGGCCGATAAACTTATCGGCCAGTTCAAACAGTTGGAAAAATATGACTTGAACGTCATTGTGCTCAACTTTATCGACATGCTTTCCCATGCTCGTACGGAATCGAAAATGGTGCGTGAACTGGCTTCCAACGAGGCAGCCTATCGTAGCATCACCCAAAGCTGGTTCCGGCATTCTGCCGTGAAAGACCTGTTCAAAGCCCTGGCCGCAAGCGACTACAAAATCATCGTCACGACCGACCACGGCAGTATCCGCGTGAAGTCACCGGTCAAAGTCATCGGGGACAAGAACACGAACACGAACTTGCGCTACAAACTGGGGAAGAATCTGAAATACAACCCCAAAGAAGTCTTTGAAATCAAAGACCCACGTAAAGTCCTGCTCCCGGCTCCCAACCTGAGTACGGCCTACATCTTTGCTTCGGGCGACAATTTCTTTGCCTATCCCAATAATTACAATTATTATGTGTCTTACTATCGCGACACATTCCAACACGGCGGCATCTCTATGGAGGAAATGCTCATACCGCTGATAACCCTGCAAAGCAAGAAACGAAATTAAAAACAAAAAGCTATATGGAGATTAGAATAGACTCTTTAGACCACATCCACGAGGCTGCCCGGGAATTCATCGCAGCCATGGGCGACAACACCGTCTTTGCCATGTACGGCAAGATGGGCGCTGGAAAAACTACTTTCACCAAAGCCGTATGCGAATGCCTCGGCGTGGAGGACGTCATCAACTCGCCCACCTTCGCCATCGTCAATGAATACCGTTCGGACAGCGGCGAACTGATTTACCATTTCGACTTCTACCGTATCAAAAAACTGGAAGAAGTGTACGACATGGGCTACGAAGACTATTTTACAGCGGTGCGCTTTGCTTCATCGAATGGCCGGAACTGGTGGAAGAACTTCTTCCGGGTAATACGGTGAAAGTAACCATCGAAGAAAACGAAGACGGTTCACGCACAGTGAGCTTCTAAAAGTTTGAAAAGTTCATAATAAAGGAAAAAAATAATAGATATTTTCCTTTGAGTTATCAAAAAGAATGCCTATATTTGCAACATAGCAGAAAAGAACAAGGAACAGTAGTTTCAATATGCTGTGAATGTTCTTTCATAAACCTTAATTATGTAAAAATATACTTTCTCATATCAATATGGGAAATGCCCCTGATGTAATAGGGCGTGGAAGTGATTCCGCGCCCTATTTTTATGCCAGCCCTACATCACAACTTCCGTAAAATCAAGGTTCACGCCCTTCAGGCCATCTAATAATCAACCTATTACGGTGAAGGCTTTACATTTTAGGATTCACACGGAGTTCTGCAGTTGAGAAAATATTTAGGGGGTATATAAATGTAGCCGTGAACCCACCGGTGAAGCCCATGTGAAGGCTTTCGACCAACAGGGTTCACCGCAACAGACTGATTCTTAGACAGCCTGAAGGAAGCGAACCTTTTTTAGAATAAACATATTGTATATGGAAGTAGATACCTCTGCCCCGTCGGCCTTAGCCTTATCTTCCGCTCACAGCAAAACAAAAAATCATTTGTAGCACATCGGAAAACCGTTTGGCGGTTGTTTCTACAGTGACCTCACAATTCCTTGGGGCATTTTTCATAAGGTACTTTCATAAGATATAGTTTTTACACTTATCCGAAGCTTTAGATACAAACACGTCAAGATGGGCACTATTTTGCGTCAAAAACAAGTTATCATGCTATTTTTTAAGAAAATATTTGCATTTATTTAAGATTCAAAATACATTTGCTATAAACTTTGAGAGGGAGAATCTCGCAAAGAAGAATTAATCATATACCATGAAGAAAATTATTCCCGTATTGACGTTTGTAATACTCTTTTGCAACTGTTCTAACAAGAAGAAAACGGGAACTTTTACGTTCCCACCAATTCTCAAACCAGTATAAGCATTTCTAAGCTATCTTTTGACACATTCCGTTAGACTCGATAACTACATCGTATGTAATTGAATCGAACCTACATGACAGTTCTATTTATGTCATGGATAGATTTTTCTGTACCTTGTACACCTTTGACCTAAATGGACATTTTAAGTTTAAAAAATTAGGAAGCGGACATGCAAAAGGTGAGATTCCAGTAGGACGGATTGCCACACACACATTCCTAAACAATGGAAATTTGTTTATTTTGGATTATAATTGCGTGTATCGGCAATATGATAAAGATATCCTTTTAAGTGATTTCTTTAAAATCAGATACGACCGAAGCAAAAGGACTAAAGATAAGGAAGAGTTTTATCAAAATCCCATTGAATATACCCAGTTTTATGAAGACATGGTTTGTCGCTCGTATAAAAACAATGTCTATTTCAACGCACGTGCATCATCTAACGAATGCTGCTATGTTAATAATACGGCACAACATCTTAAAAACAATTCAAACATTTTGGAGGTTAAACTTGACAACCAAGATTTTGGTCGTTTGCTTGCTACAGGCTTTCCACCAAGTTATCAGGAAAACAGCCTCCAAAAAGCCATACTTTGTTCTGTGAATTATGACATAGACCAAAACGGAAACTTCTATGTCACATACGAGGCAGACAGTCTGATTCGTCAATATGATAACGACTACAATGAATTAAAATGTTTTGGATATGCAGGAATAGACATGGATTTGAATTACAAAACGATTACCACACTTGAAGAATCCCGCAAGAATTGGCGAAATGAAAGACTGACCAAAGGTTACTACAACTGGTTGGAATATGTGGACGAAACCGGATTACTCTTCCGTTCCTATCAAAAAGGAGAAACACGTTCAACTGACGGATTGCAAATTTATAAGGATGGTGTTTTAATTGGAGATGTAAGCGTACCCAAAGGACTAAAGGTCATGGGATATATTGCACCTTACTATTATTCATACGTCATTCCGAACGAAGAAAAAGAATTTATGTATCTATACCGCTTCAAGTTATGAAACGACAAAATAGTATTTGGATTTGGTTCGCATTAATAGGGTGTGTTTGGGGATTCTACTTTTTTGGAAACAGAGTTCCCATCAAAAGCCTCTGCGTACCCAACATGAAATGCCGAAAGAACAACCTTTGACTGAACTTAAAA
>ENA-OQDM01001066-OQDM01001066.1-human-gut-metagenome-genome-assembly--contig:-NODE-1066-length-12211-cov-1.034839_pt1 | contig 12211 bp, 16 predicted proteins | sample MGYA00242772_ERZ504605 | MGnify/ENA primary metagenome ERZ504605 (study PRJEB26092, sample SAMD00036348) | human gut metagenome | host: Homo sapiens | study: EMG produced TPA metagenomics assembly of... | reverse complement strand
GAGATGCGGATGGAGATCGGATCGAGATCGATTCCGCCGGATCACCGGGTATCATGAGGAGACCGGGCGGATTCACGGATGCGGGCGCATGCGGCCCGTAGGGGATATTCGTTGGATTCGATCTCCCGTCCGGTACGTCAGTGGGACTTTCATGACTTCGATTTGATTATCGGCATGGACGACCAAAATATAACGGACTTGAAACGGATGGCTCCCGATCTGGAATCCGTCGCTAAGATACATCAGATGACTGAGTTCTCCCGGAATAAGTTGTACGATCACGTCCCGGATCCTTATTATAGCGGTGCCGAAGGTTTCGAGTTGGTCTTGGATCTATTGGAAGATGCTTGCGCCGGGTTGTTGGAATATTGTAAAGACCATTTGTCTTAAGTTCGGGGCGAAGCCGGATCAGTAAAGAGGTTGTTACGGCTATCGTTCAACTTCTTTTACTAACCATTTGATTTCGTTATCGGTAATACTTTCACTCTCTTCCTTATCATAAATATAAATGAGGTTGATAATCCCTTCGGTATCATTAACGGTATAGGTATAGGTGATGACTCGTGCGCCATGACTTTTTCCTTTGTTTTTACTGCCTATAGCCATACGGATCTTACGGATGCCACAGCCTAAATCAATTCCTGCGGAAGGGTTGCTGCTTAGCTCATTTTGTAACGCTTGAAGGTCTTGTTTTAGCGAATGATATTTCTTTGCCAATCGCTTCAGCTCTTTCAGAAAGTGCTTTTGCGGTATGATTCTATAATTCATCTATGACCTCCTGCAATGTTTTTTGATATGTGCCGTTTTTACGAGACTCTTTTACGTCGATTAAGCCTTGCCGGATTCCGGCAAGCACCTCTTCCTTACTAATATATTCAGTCTCTTCAGTCTGTGCTTCCTTTTGCTGCGCAAGACGGCGGATGGCTTCTACGGCTTTACGCATCAAGGTCTCATCTTCGGCGATGATACTGAGTTGGCGGAATAATTCTGCGTTGAGTTCTAATGCTGTCATATTTTTATCCTTCTTTTGTCTCTGGTTTTCAATGGCAAATATACGAAATAGAATCAGTTAGACAATGCTTCGGTAGTTTATTCTTGTGACTGTCTTTATTCTATTCCCGTCCCGGATCCTTATTATAGCGGCGCCGAAGGCTTCGAGCTGGTCTTGGACTTATCTATCGTAAGGTTGCTAGAATGCCCATTGTAAGATGCTTATAACTGCGATTATAAGAACCTAACAATGGGCATTCTAATAACCTCTTTTTTGTGAGAGCGGCGATGACAGCCGCTCTCACTCGTGAAACCTTGCCTATCGGATTATCACTTTCTTCGTTATCTCATTGGATAGCGGACGATATAGATACCGCTAGCCAAGCCATCTACACGACTGTCTCCGGCGGGAAGCCGTACCGTGCGGACTACGTTTCCGGTGAGGGCGATCACCTGCGCTGTCACGGAGACTGGCGTACGGATCAGCAAGGCTCCGCTCTCGGCACGGATCAAGGTAGCGTTTTCCACTTGCTCGATACCGGTCGTGGTATTTCTCACGATACCGGTGATCGCTACGGTCAGGTTGGCGGAAATATCGGCGATCGTGTACTTGCCGCTTGCGTCGGGGGTGAGGGCGTTTCCGTTCACGGTCACTACGGGGACGGACTGGTCATAGTCTGCGTCCAAGGTGAGGGTGAAGGAGAAGCCGTCGCCTTCGGTTACCGTATGCGCTCCGGCTGCCGGGGTGGTGGAGGCTCCTACCAAGGCAGGGAGGGTTACGGTATAGGTAGCGGGCTGTGGCGTAGGAGGCGTTACGGGAGGAACATAAGGCGTTACGGCAACCGGGGGCGTGGTGAGCGTCGTGGTCGTGGTCGTGCCGCCGTCTCCGGTTACGGTGGCGGTAACTAGGCAACGATACTGGCCTACGGTTCTCGTCCTGTAGGTATTCGAGGCGTTTACGCAGCTGCGAGTCGTCCGGGGCGGTAGACCATGTGCCGGCCTGTGCGTTGAAAGTCTCCCATTGATACGTCAAATTCATTTGGGTGCCTTCGGGGGCGGTTATGCCGGCCTTAAGCTCCGCGTAGCCGTCAGTGGATGGTATCGGGGTGCTTGCCGCCGGGTCTACCCGTTCGAGGGTGATGTTGCCGGGGAGTGTCACGGTGGGCACTCGTGCGGTAAGATCCGTGAAATGGCCGTTGTTGGTGACCGCAGTGTTGACAAGGTCGCCGGCATTCTCGCCGGGGGTGAGCGTCAATTCGTTGCCGGGCTCGATCGTGACCGCACCCAGACTGTTCGTGCCGCTCAAGGTGAGGTTGGTCTTCCCGGTACCGTTGATGAGGGTGGCCGCGGAGGTTACCTCGTTGAGCTTTATTGTCATATCGGTATCGGCGGGAGGGGTGAGGGTGAGTTTGTTTATGGTCTTGCCCTTCTCTCCGTTGATCTCTCCGTTGAAGTAGTTGTCGGTACCATCATCTTGTTGGAACTTGTTCTCGTCCGTTATCGTGATCTCGCCGTTGTCTGCCGGGGTGATAGGGGAGGCTTCGAGGTAGACCTGCGTGGTGCCGTTCATCACGTACCCATTGCCTTTCACGCCATCAGGCAGCGGTGTGGCTGTCCAGATGAAGGGGTTCTTCTTGCCGGGCGTGAGGTCGAGGGTAGCGCCGTCTTTCAGTTTCCACGAGATCGGACTATCTATCACGTCGCCTCTGTCGGTGGTGAAGGTGAGCTTGGGCCATGTGGCGGCAAGATCGGCCAGTATCTCATCGGCGGTCATGATGGTGGTGACGATCCGGGTCTCGGTCGGCTGTCCTACCGCCTCTGCCAGCTCGCTCTCTTTCCATTGGGCGGTGAGGGAGAGATCGCCGGTGGAGCCTTTCGCCACGGTCGCTACCGTATTCCCGTCGGTGTCTTTCCAGCCCTCGAAGGAGAGGTAGGTATTGGCGTGTGTCGGCGTGGGGAGGGTGAACTCGTCCGATACTACGGTATATTGGGTGGGGCTGCCTTGCGGGAGGGTGCCGCCATTCGGGTCGTAGGTGATCGTGTAGCGGATAAGCTCGGCCTCGGCGGTAACCGTCGTCGGCTGGGCGGGCATCGTGAAGCTACGCTGTGCGGTGTAGCCCTTGTCGTTCGGTGCCAGGGTCTCTGCGGTCGTAGCGTTGCCGTTGTAGGTGATGGAGCCTACCGTCAGTTGGTAGCCTTCCTGCGGGACGAAGAAGAGGTCTACCTTGGTCCCGTTGTAGACGGTCTGGCCGGAGGATACGGCGGTGTACGTGCCGGCGGCGTTCATGATCATTACGTCCAGCGTCGCTCCCTCGGCGGGTTGCTGGATGGTGAGGAGGTATGGGAAGACCGGGTCGGAAGGTTGCGCCTTCGTGCTCGTCTCCGGGGCTTGCGCCATCGCCGGCTGCGCTAGCAGGGCGAGCGTAGCGGCTAGCAAGGATAGGATATATCTGAATGTTCTCATATTTGTATCTGTTTTAGTGTATATAATATAATGTATGCTCTACAGGACGACCTTGATCGTTGTACCGCCTTGGCGGACGAGATAGATGCCGGAAGGAAGGGCGATCGTCGTCTCGCCGCGCAAGAGCGGCAGATAGCACTTCAAGGTCCCGCTGACGTGGTATACGGCCACCTTCTCGGCATGGTCGGCGCTAAGGTGCAAACGTCCGTCGGCGGTCCAAGCGCGGAAGCTGTTGTCCGCCGGGATCTCGGCCAGCTCCGTACCCGTGACGATACCGTCCAAGCGGAGGCTCTTCAGCAGGGCTTGGGTGGCGGCATTGGCCACGACATAGCTCTCAAAGGGTCGCAGGGTAACCCGGTCCTTCAGCTCGAAGCGGCTGCCGTCGTCGCTGAGGACGTATATGTTTCGCATCTCCACATTGTACGAGGCCCGATTGCCCTTGAAGAGGAACACGCCCGTGTTGAGCGGCTCGGCGGGGCTGGTGGGCTCGACGGGGGAGTCGGGGCTGTCCTTGAAGAGGTAGGTATTGCCGTAATTGAGGCGCAGCGTGTCTGTCTCCGGGCCTTCGCCGGCGATCAGCACGGGGTCACCCGCGGCGAACTGCATATACAGGTTGTCGGGATCCGCCGGCTGCCAAGTCTGGTCGGTGGCGTCGGGATATCCGGTACGTACGTAGCAAGGGGTTCCCGCATCGCCGGCTAATTTGTCGGCATTATCGGCCGCTAGCGTGGTAGCCCGCCCATTGGTTGCGGTTGGGGAAGGAGGTGGGGTGGAAGCGGGCCGGCTACGAGTCCTAGCACGCCGTCATCGGCGAACCGGATCTGCCCGCCGTCCTGCAGCTCGAGATCATTCACCAGTGGAAATACTCCATTTTCTCCTATCTTCCCTACCGTAAGGACACCCTTCTCGGTGACGCGCAGCCATTGGCCCGGCATGCTCGCGTCGAAGGCCGTCTCCTTGTCGATCACGATCCATGCGGGCGTGATTTCGCGCAATCCCGTGTAGCTTGTCAGCCCGTCGGGATGGGCGGCGGGGAAGGTGCTGAGGTAGGTTTGCTCCGGGTCGTCGGAGCGGTAGCCTTCCTGTTTCAAGCCCGTCGACTGATTCTCTAGGTAGAAGGAGAGCGGGTAGTTCGTGGCTATGCTCTTCATGCCTGTAATATTGAAGGTCAGACCATTCGGATTCTCCGCCGGTTCCGCCGGTTTGAGGTAGATGTAGCCAGACGGAGATTCCGGCCATGTGAGTTGGACAAGGCCCTTCACGGTGCCGCCGCCTCGGGGTGGATGGCCTGCTCGGCGGCTGTCAGCGCCAAGGTGTTATCTGGGTCGGCGGGCGGCGAGATGAGGCAGGTGGCTCCCGTCTCTACCCGGAGCGCGTGGGTTCCGGACAGGAGGGCGTTGTAGGTGTTGTTTTGGAGCGTCACCGTCCCGCTCGCTACCGTGAGGGCCGTGCCCGTCGGGAGCTGGAAATTTACCTTGTCCAGCGTAAGCGTAGCCTCGCCCTCGGCATGGATGGTGGCGGGGATGTTGATGTAGGATGAGCTGCCGTTTGTCGTCACCGTCCCGTCGAACATCTTCTCGTCGCAGTACCATCCGTCCGCGGGGTCGAAGAAGAGGTCGATGCCGGTGCGGGTGCTGCCGTAGCCGTAGTCCTTGGAAAGGTCGAGCGGCTGCGGGGTGGGGCGGGTGGCGCCGGAGTATCGGCAGTATGCCCCGTCTGTCCGGAAGAAGGGGGTAGTCTCCGTCTTTATAGGAAGACCCGCTGTAACGCCTGCCGGCATATAGCCGCTCGCCGTCGAGGGAGGCGGTATACCGCGTATCGGCCGCGGCGAGGAAGGCGTAACCCCAGCAGGTCCCGTCGGTCGCGAAGGTGGCCGCCGGCTCGTCGTCGCCTGCCGGGGTGACGGACAGCGTCCGGCCATCGGTCGGGGCGGTATCGAAATCCAGTTCGATAAAGCCGCTTACATAGGTGCAGAGCGCGTTCGCTTGCAGGTGGATCCGTGCGTTATCCCCGAACGTGATCGCGTCCGGCGAGGTATTGTCGTTTTTAAAGGCTGAGCCACCTGTTTTACTGATGACATGTATCTCTCCGTCCAGATGCATCCGGGCATTCTGGAAGTTGGAGATGGCGCCGATGCTGAGCGGCGCTTGGGCATAGACCGTGAGCGTACCCGTGCCCGCGGGAGATCCGTTTAGGATACCTTGGCTTATCTCCTGCGCATCGGCTACGGTCAGGGTGAGCGTGCCTAAGTTATAGATGAGGTCGCTCATGATCTCGATCCGGTTCTCCCCCTCGATCCGGAGGGTCGGTTCCGCGCCGGCCTTGATATAGAAGAGCTGGTTGAAACTTGAGGTTATGACGGCGTCTTTCAGCGTCAGCGCCGGTGGGTTGCCGCTGTCGGGATCGGCGGAGGTGAGTACGCTGTCGGAATCGGTGGAGGGGTGTATGACGAACTGCCGGCCTACCTCGGGCATCGTGCCGGTGATGGTACCGTTGAAGGGGGTGCCGGTGGTCGGGGCCTGCGTGTCGGATGCCCCTACTTTGTACACCCACGTGCCGTTTAGGTACGCGAGGTTGATGTACCAGTTATTGTTCAGGGTGCCCGGCAGGGTGGCAAGGTCGAGTGCCCCGGGAGGTTCCGCTTGCGCGCGGGCGCTGTCGGGAGGGTGGCGATCAGTGTCGCGACACTGATCAGCAAGGCGAATATTCGCCTTGCCGGTAGGTGGATGTCATGTAATGATGTTCTCATGTTCTATGTGTATAATAGGGTTTATAAATCGGTTGTTTTTTCCGGCAGGTCCGGTAGCCCCTGTCCGGCAGGCTTGGCAGCCGTTGTCCTCGATGCTTGGCAGCCGTTGTCCGGACATGCCGGACAACGTTGTCCTCAGATCTCGTCCGGACTCTCGCTGTCGCCCCCACCGCCTTCTCCTACGATAAGGATGATGGGGAAGGTGTAGGTGCGGGGCTCTTTTACGTTACGGCTTCCGCTGTATTGCGTGGTGAGGCTCACGGTGTACTGCCCGTCGGCCAGCGTCGGCATCTGCACGATCACCTGCGAGGGCGAGTTGGCGATCACCACGGGTGCCTTCATCGGCGCGGCCCCTTCGGTGGTGGGGGTGAGGTAGACACCGATGGAGGGATCATCACCCTGTATCTTCAGGTTCACGCCACCCAGCACGAGGGCTCCGCCGGAGCTGAGCTGCCCGTTGATGGCCTTGGAGGTGGAGTCGGTCACGGTATTGATCACCGGACCTACGGCCGCCACGCCGTTCACCACCACCTTCACCAGCTTGAGGGTCTCGCGCAAGAGCTTGCCCATGGTGTAGGTGATGCCGAGGGCGTGCTTCCCGGGTTCGAACTGCGCCTTCTCGCCCTCGAAGGCCCCCTGCACGTTGACGAGGTATTGGCCCACGCCGTCCACCACGCTCTTGCCCTCGGCGATGGCCTGCACCTTATGGCTGTCGGCCATGTCGAGGATGTTGAGGATCGTGCCGTGTTGGTACTCGGTACGCGCGGCCACGATGCGGGCGGCGATGTCCGTGTTATACAATGTCCCGGTGATGCGCGGCTTGGCGGTGTAGTCGCCCTTGCGCTCGGTGAGCAGGTTATCGTACAAGTCTGTGTTGAGAATGATTTGTTCTGCCATGGTATTCCTTTATTAAGTGATTACTGCCAGCAAAGAACGGGGTTCGGGGTAAGAATGAGAGGACAAATCCGGGAAAAAAGAGGACAGATCTCGGAAAAATGCTCATTATTGCGCCTGCCGCCGGTATTGGGCGGGGGTGACTCCCAGTATTTTCTGGAAGATACGCGAGAAGGTGCGGGAGCTGGTGAAGCCCGCGCCGACAGCGATCTCTTCCATGCTCCGGCTGTCGCCCGGCATCAACAGCTCGGTACGGGCGTGGTTCACCCGGTAGCGGTCGATGTATTCCTTGAGCGTGATGTTCAGCTTGTCCTTGATGGAGGTGGAGAGATACTTCTCGTTGGTACCGAGGGCACGTACTAGGTCTTGCCGGCTGAAATTCGGGTTGAGGAAGGGTGAGGAGCTGGCCATATAGTTTTGCGCTTGCTGGAACAACTCGTCCTCCTCGATTTCCAGCAACCCGCCGATAAGATCCTCTAGGTCCATCCGGTTGGGATCGGTATCGGCGTCGGCTTGCGGGGCGAGGTTGAGCCGTAGGTATAGTTGGTCGTACGTGTAATGGTAGTTGGCGTAGTGGATCGATACCGAGGCGTAGAAGAGGGCGAACACGAAGTTGACCGCCGTGTTATAGTAATTATTCGGGAAGAAACAGAGGCTCACGGCGGCGATGCCGATACCCAGCGCCCATAGGAAGGCACGGGTTACCCAGCGCAATTCCAGTCGCTCGGGTGATTGGGGTATCTGTTTCAGGTTACCTAGATAGATCGCCCGCTCCCGGAAGAAAAAATGCGTATAGCCCCCTAGCTGGACAAGGTATACGAGGCACGTGAGCGTACGTATCAGCAGGGGCGGGTTGCCAAGATTATCCCACCCATACGTCGAAACGATACGTATGGACATCCTCCCGGAAGAGACAAGCGATCGTGTAGGCTACGGTAAGCGCGATCGTAGGCATGGCGTGGAGGAGGATATTCCTCCGGGTCACGTTCTTTCCCCTGAATAAGAGGGTGAGCAGGAACGTGAACAGCAATGCTTGCGAGGCACTGATCAGCAGGATGGGGAAGTAGAACAACTCCATGATGGTTCGCTCGTCCGTGCCGGAGGACAAGATGAAGATATGCCCTATGCCTACCAATGCTGAGGCCAAGGCGAGATACTTGCAGGCCGTCCGGTACTTGGGGATCGTGCTTTCCCGCAAGGTCTTCAGCGACAACAGCAGTCCGCTGACCAGAAGGCAGGTAAAGGCTACGATCCCTGTCGAGGCTAAGTAGAGTAGGTGGTCGTTCATGCTGGTTCGCTATTGTTTTTTCAAGTCCGGATAGCTGATTCGGGTATGGAACATGGTTTTCAGTTTGTCTACGAATACGCTCTTTATGGTCTCCACGTCCTTGAAGGTCAGCGGAGCGCTCTTTAGCAAGCCGTCGGCGATCTGCCCGTCGATGATCTTGTTCACCAAGGCGCTGATACTCTCTTCGGTATGTTCCTTCAAGCTGCGGGAGGCGGCTTCCACGGAATCGGCCATCATCAGTACGGCGGTCTCCTTCGAGAAGGGATTCGGGCCGGGGTAGGTGAATAGCTCGTCATTAATCGGCTTGTCCGGGTATTGGTTCTTGAAAGAGTTGTAAAAATACTTCGCCTTGCCACGCCCGTGGTGCGTACGGATGAAGCTGATAACCGCCTTGGGTAACAGGGCCTTCTCGGCGATCTTCACGCCCTCGGTGACGTGGCTGATGATGATCTGCGCGCTTTGGTCGAACGATAACTGGTTATGCGGGTTCACGCTCGATTGGTTCTCGGTGAAGAAGACGGGGTTGCTCATCTTCCCGATGTCGTGATAAAGGGCGCCGGTACGTACCAGTTGGGCGTTGGCGCCGATCTTGGCGGCCGCCTCGGAAGCGAGGATGGATACCTGCAAGGAGTGCTGGAACGTGCCGGCAAGTCTCGCTAAGCTTCTTCAAGATCGGGTTGTTGATGTTGGACAGTTCCACCAAGGTGATGTCCGATACGTAGCCGAACGTCTTCTCCAGCATATATACCAATACGTAGGTGAACATGACGAGGATGAAGTTGATGCCGAAATAGAGCATCATCATCCAGTTGATCTTATTCAGGTTCGCCTCTTGGAACAACGTGAGGCTCATGTAGCAGATGGCGTACGAGAGGAAGATGAAGAATGCGCACCGGATCAGTTGCGAACGTTCGCTCAGGTTTCTCAGGCTGAACGTCACGACCATGCCCGCTATGGTTTGTAGCAACAGGAACTCATGCGGGAAAGGTACCATCAACGAGCAGATCAGCACGATGATAAGGTGCGTGAAAAGCGCCGTCCGGGAGTCGAAGAAGGTACGTACCACGATCGGTACGATGGCGAACGGCAATATATATACGTTGAATAACGCGTAGGTAACACATAGTTCCGTAAGGATGCAGCTCACGAATATGCAGAGGATCAAGAATAGTACGTTCTTCCGGTTATGGAATATCTTCAAGCGGAAAGACCATAGGTAGAGCCAGAAACAGAACATCAGTCCGAAGACGAGCACGAATTGCCCGGCCAGTATGATGCCTTGTGTCTGCGTGCCCCCGTCTTGGCCTCGTGTATGGCCTTTAGGGAACGGAGCACGTTGTAGGTATGGTTGTCGATGATCTCGCCCCGGTCTACGATACGCTCTCCGGCTTGTACCATACCGTTAGCGATAGATACGCTCTGTAGCATATCCCTCCTTGATCTTGTCGGACATGTCGGCGGCATAGGATATGTTCTCGGTGAGGTAGTTATTGATGTCACACGATTGCAGGATCGATTTGTCCAGCCGCGGCGGGCAGTTGTTGATAATGAACTCGTAGGCGGTGCGCACGGTGAAGAAGTCGCTCACGTAGCGAGGCTGCGCGACGGCGTTCTCCAAGAGGTTGACACGGGAGTATTCCTCTTTCCGTAGCTCGTCCAGATCCTGCGACGAGATGATACCGTTCTTGTATAAGTTGATCAGGCTGCTCTCTATATACTGCATGTAAGCGGGGGATACTTTGCTTCGCAAGTTATTGCCGTTATTGTAGTTGGCACGCAGTTTCTCGACCTCTTGCTTCTGGATGTCGGGGTTCATGCGGTAATAAGGCTCGAACTTACGGAGTACGCTGTCTTTCTCCGCTTTTACCTCGTCGTCGGTCTTGTAGATCGGGAAATCGCTCGGGGCGGTGAGTAATCCATATCTCCAAGGCTTGCCCTCATAGAACTGATAACGGAATTTTCCCTCCCGAGGGAAGAAGTAGGCGATAAGTAACGCGGTCACCACGAAGTAGACCACGGTCGGTATATTGTAATTCTTCTGTTTCATATAGATTCCTTTTTGCGTCCGAAATATACGTAAAAAACTTCACTAAGCGGAAAAAAAGGCGTACTTTTGCCGCATTATTATAGAATGTAAGTATTATGACTCAAAGAAAAGTAAGAGTACGCTTCGCACCTAGTCCTACGGGGGCGCTGCATATCGGAGGTGTCCGCACGGCTTTATACAACTATTTATTCGCTAAACAGAATGGCGGTGATATGATTCTCCGTATCGAGGATACGGATTCCCAACGCTTCGTTCCCGGGGCGGAAGACTATATCATCGAGGCCTTGACTTGGCTAGGTATCAAGTTCGACGAGGGCGTGAGCTTCGGCGGCAACTACGGCCCGTATCGCCAGAGCGAGCGTCGTGAGATCTACAAGAAGTATGTCGATCAATTGCTGAACGATGGCCATGCTTATATAGCGTTCGATACGCCTGCCGAGTTGGAGGAGAAACGGAAGGAGATCGCCAATTTCCAATACGACGCCTCTACCCGTTCGCAAATGCGCAACTCGTTGACGCTTTCTCAGGAAGAGGTTCAGAGCCTGATCGAGTCAGGTCTTCAGTACGTAGTTCGTGCCAAGATCGAGCCGAATGAGGATATCCACGTGAACGACTTGATCCGTGGCGAGGTCGTTATCAACTCCTCTATCTTGGATGATAAGGTATTATATAAATCGGCCGACCAATTGCCTACTTACCACTTGGCGAATATCGTAGATGACCATTTGATGGGAGTGACACATGTGATCCGTGGTGAAGAATGGTTGCCGAGTGCCCCGCTTCACGTACTGCTGTACCGTTATTTCGGATGGGAAGACACGATGCCCCGGTTCGCACACCTGGCTTTGCTCTTGAAACCCGGAAGGAAACGGCAAGCTGAGCAAGCGTGACGGTGACCGTCTGGCTTCCCAGTGTTCCCGTTGGAATGGCATGACCCGAAGAGTGGCGAGGTTTCTTCAGGCTATCGTGAGAGTGGTTACCTGCCTGAAGCAGTTGTCAATTTCCTGGCCCTGTTAGGATGGAATCCGGGCAATGACCAGGAGGTGATGAGCATGGATGAACTGATCCATAGTTTTGACTTGAGTCGTTGCAGCAAGAGCGGAGCCAAGTTCGATTATGAAAAGGGAAAATGGTTCAACCATCATTATATCCAGGCTATGGACAATAAGGAAGCTGCTGCCCTCTTTATGCCGATTCTCGAAAGCCATGGCGTGAAAGCCGACCCGGCATACGTGGAGAAGGTCGTAGCCATGATGAAGACCGTGCCACTTTTATCAAGGACTTGTGGAATCTTTGCTCCTTCTTCTTCATCGCTCCGACAGAATATGATGAAAAGACGCGTAAAAAAACGTTGGAAAGAAGACAGTGCCACTCAGCTTGCCGAACTGATCGAAGTGCTTCGTACACGTGAGCCGTTCGATATCGAAGGTACGGAAGAAGAGGTAAAAGCCTGGATCGAAAGCAAAGGCTACCATTTGGGAAATATAATGAATGCAACCCGCCTGGCCCTTGTCGGTGAAGGCAAAGGACCGCATATCTTCGACATAACGGAAGCCTTGGGTAAGGAAGAGTCGATCCGCCGTATCCAGAGAGCGATAGAGAAATTATGATTTCAGATTTATGATTTATGATTTATGATTTGTGAACCTCGATCATAAATCATAAATCTAAAATCATAAATCGTTAACTCTGCAAAGTTAATCATTTTCATGAAACATATCCATGATCTTTCCGCTAAGCTGCAAAAGGGAGATTTCGCATATCTTGGTGGAATATTCG
>ENA-OQDM01001060-OQDM01001060.1-human-gut-metagenome-genome-assembly--contig:-NODE-1060-length-12234-cov-5.987445_pt1 | contig 12234 bp, 10 predicted proteins | sample MGYA00242772_ERZ504605 | MGnify/ENA primary metagenome ERZ504605 (study PRJEB26092, sample SAMD00036348) | human gut metagenome | host: Homo sapiens | study: EMG produced TPA metagenomics assembly of... | reverse complement strand
TTGTTTTTTGTTACACAAGCAAAGATAAAAGGATTATTTTGGCTTTTGCCAGTCTTTATTTGGAAAACGCCCAAAGTTGGGGCGTGAAAAAAAGTTCACACCCGACACACCAATATGGGTTAACATTTCATCTACTTGGAGATAACAATTTGATACCCCTTCCTTTCCGGCAGAAGAAGAATCTGAACGGAATCGTCCGCCTCAAAGAGTTTACCCAATAAGCTTATTGCTTTTCTGCGGCGGCTGCCTAAATTCAAATCACTCAATGGCCAACCGCAAATTTCCGCTATTTCATCGTTCGTCAGGAAAAGTTCGGACGACTTGGCAAAACCAAGTAATAACTTCGCAGCTTGTGGCGTACAAGATATTTTTTCACCTTCATAAGTCAGTGTATGGTTGACGGAATCAAATATATACTTCCCGAACCGGTAAGTGCTCTTTGTCAACGTATCAGCCGTTTTTCTCTTTCTATACTGTTGACCCCCTACATAAATCGCCAGTCCCAATAACAGAATGCACAAAATGCAGGATAGTATCTGCAGTACATGGTCTGCCCAATCCACACAGTGCCAAAAATCAGGCAGCATATAAGCTGTCAACCTCATTGTGTACATACCGTTCAAATAGTAAGTACCTAAATCATTCTGTGAAGCAATTATAGTTTCATCTCCAGTAGATGATTCTTGCACAATGCCCTTTCCCATCGGATTAACCTTCAGAAAAAGAGCACACATGGCTCCGCCATACCGATCATTCATCTCAGCTTTCCACTCAAGACAAATCTCTTCCAATGGAAATTTTCCATAATAATTCAACATATCGGCTTTAAACCCTACGACATCCAACGGAAATAGTCCTTGTGCCTCTTTCAATGAATCTATTATCACTTCAAATTCACCATCTTCTGATATCGCTTTCCTTTTGGTATGCTTCTTACCACCATCAGACCCAGATGCATAGAACATCCCCAGCCCATCAAATTCCCGATTCACGACCCGTTCCGCAACCTTCCGCAGAGTTTCTACAGCAACCTCCTTAGCCACATCTTGTCCCTGGTTGGCATTATCATATAATGCTACTATCACAGACACTGCCACCACTACAATGGCACATATCCATATCATAAGAATCTTCTTATAGCGTTTCATCTACTCCTTCCTTTCTGTTGCCTATTCATTTCTACCCATGCACTCGAAGAGGCATCCGCTTAATAGCGCCAAAGTTAAACAATAATATAAAGAAAAAAGGAAAATGACTTGAGAAAGAAGGATATAAAATCAAAACAGTTTCTTCTTCTAATCTGCTTTAGCTATTTTCCACCCGCCAATCGTCCGCGTGGAACTGTCAAAATTCACGCCAATCTTGACCACACGCCTGCCGTCCGCCCGGTAAGGGATGGCATACTGCTTGCTGTCAATCTGAGCCAACGCCTCTTCCGGGGTACCGTCGTATTTGAACTCGAAGACATAAACGACATCCTGCAACTGCACCACCACATCCGCACGGCCTACGGAACTCTTCACTTCCGACTCCACATATTGCCCCATCAACCGGAACAGCAAATAGAAAATGGTCTGATAATGCTTTTCGGTCTTGTTCTCCAAATCATTGGGAATGGAGGCAAAGAAGGAACGGGTACGCTCCAGGCAGCTCTCCACATCACCCTTCATCAAGTCGCGAAGGAAAGAGACGACGTAGAAGGTGTTGTTCTGGGCAGGCAAGTGCACGTAAGAGGGAAGCAGGGATTCAATGAACCCTTTACGGACCTCACCGTTGGGATAGGCCAAACGATAGATTTGGAAATTACGGTCATAGCCCTTAATGGTCAGATAACCGCTCTGGTAGAGCACCGGGATGGGACTCGTTATCTGTTCCGTAGGCGCATCAAACTGCTCATCGGTAGCCTCAACACCTTCCAGCGCACGCACATCGAAGTCTGCATGGCGCAGAATATCTATCAGGAAAGTAGGCGTGCCCGTGGAGAACCAATAGTTCTTGTATTCTTTGGAATTGAAAGCATTGAACAGGCTGAACGGGTTGTAAATATCCGCACAAGCCTTACTGAAATGATAACCGTCATATTGCCGCTTCAAATGCAAGCATGCCTCCTCGTAAGTCTCATCATTAGCCTCGGCCATCCGCTCAATATCGGGTTTCAACTGCGTCAGCAGTTCCTCCTCGGTGATGCCGCAGAGGGCACTGAAGTCATCGCGCATACTGATATTTTGCAAATTGTTCAGTTCGCTGAAGATGCTCAGCTGGCTGAACTTGCTGATACCCGTGATAAAAAGAAAACGGAGATATTGCCCCAGCCCCTTGAGAGGACTGAAGAACTTGCGCATCTCGTTGCGAAGCTGTTGTTGCAAAAGGGCATCGGAATTACTGTCAAGCAGAGGAGCATCGTACTCGTCAATCAGCACTACAACCGGCTTTCCGGTCTTGGCGTAGGCACGCAGGATGATGCCTTGCAGACGCTCTGCCGCCCCCTCTTCCTCTTCCTTTTTTCCGTAAATTTCTTCCCAACGAGATAAAAACAAATTCAATTGCCCCGTCAAGTCACGCAGCTCAGTATATTTCGTCAAGCTGAAATCAACGTGCAGCACCGGGCAAACCTCCCATTCCTGCTCCAGACGTTCCATAGCCAGCCCTTCGAAAAGTTCCTTTTTCCCCTGGAAATAGGCCTCCAGCGTAGACACGAGCAAGCTTTTGCCAAACCGACGGGGGCGGCTGAAGAAATAAATTTGGTCTGTATTCACCAATTTGTACACCAGCTCCGTCTTATCCACATACACACAATTCCGCGTACGCAGTTGCTCAAAATTCTGTATCCCTATCGGATAGCGTCTGCCACTCAATTCCATAGCTGCTACTGTTTAAATTACAAGTATGACAAAGATAGCACATATTCCGCAAAAAAGAAAGCACGCCCATGGCTTTTTCATCACAAGCCCTCACTGCAAACCTACTGCACATCTTTTGCAGTAACACTGCAAAGGCGTTGCAGTAGCACTGCAAAACAGTTGCAGTGGCACTGCATCTATGTTGCAGCGGCACTGCAAAAACGATGCACTGGTTTTGCAGTGAGTATTTGGTATCTTTAACATTGGCACCCAAAGCCTTACAGCGGAGCAGAGCCCGTTTTCATCACATAACGCCCTGTCCTGAAAACAGTCAACCAAAATCAGGAGAACAAAAAGGGTGAGGGCAAAATTTGCCCTCACCCTTTTAAATTGCTCTCACTCACCCCTGAAACACCGATGAACAAGCAGATGCAGACAAGCGGTGAGGGTGGTGAGGGTGGAATTGCAAAACTTTTATTAGTTTGCTTATTTCAGCAAGCTTTCCGCATCCAGGTGCTCTGCCTCAATATCCTTGAAGTAGCGGTAAGTACCCACCTTCAATTCTTCGGTGGCCGCATCGTCACAAACGATGATACCCTTTTCGTGCATCTGCAAGGCGCTGATAGTCCACATCTGCATCACGGGACCCTCGACTGCATGATAGAGGGCACGTGCCTTGTTGTGTCCGTTTACGATAATCATTACCTCGCGGGCGCTAAGCACAGTACCCACACCGACGGTCAGGGCAGTCTTGGGCACCTTGTTCACGTCGTTGTCAAAGAAACGGGAGTTGGCAATGATGGTATCGGTAGTCAATGTCTTCTGGCGGGTGCGTGACGAAAGGGAAGAACCCGGCTCGTTGAAAGCGATATGTCCGTCGGGACCGATACCGCCCATGAAGAGGTCGATGCCGCCGTAGGACTTGATTTTTTCTTCATAGCGTGCACACTCGGCATCCAGGTCGGCAGCGTTGCCGTTCAGGATATTGGTGTTCTCCGGCTTGATGTCTATATGGCTGAAGAAGTTGTTCCACATAAAGGAATAGTAGCTTTCGGGATGTTCCTTGGGCAAACCTACATACTCGTCCATATTGAAAGTCACTACGTTCTGGAAAGACACGATGCCTTTCTTGTTCAGGTCGATAAGTTCCTTGTACATGCCCAACGGAGAAGAACCGGTGGGGCATCCCAATACAAACGGTTTTTCAGGTGTCGGATGAGCGGCCTTGATCTTGGCAGCCACATAATGTGCCGCCCACTTTGATACGGATTGATAATCCGGTTGAATGATTAGTCTCATTGTGATTGTTTTATTAGGTTAATAAATTAGGGGTAATTTTCAACTTCAATTCTTAATTCTTTAATTCTTAATTTTCAACTACTTCCTATCCTTCTTCAAACGCTCTGCCATGGCACGTGCCAGGTTTTCGCATTGTTCGTAAGTAATGTCCTTCATGGCCTGCTTCATCTCTACCGGGTCGCCCACAATCTCGAACTTGCTCTTTTCGGCAAACTCGCCCATGCGCTTCACGGCAGCACCTGCCCAGCAGAAGGATCCGAAGTATCCCAGATAACGTCCCTTCACTTCGCGTACCAGAATCTTGGAGAGCAAGGATTCTATCTCAGGATAAATCTGGTTGCTGTAGGTGGGGCTGCCGATGATAAGTCCGCGATACTTGAATATGTCGGCAATGATATAAGAAGGATTGCTCTTGCTCACATTGTGCATCACGATGTTCTTGATGCCTTGTGCAGAAAGTTCCGCCGCAATGGCTTCCGCCATCTGCTCCGTGTTGCCGTACATGGAACCATAGGCAATGACCACACCTTCGTCAGCGGCGTAGCGGCTCAACTTGTCGTAGATGCCGATAACCTTGGCTATGTTTTCCGTCCACACCGGCCCGTGCGTGGAGCAGATGGTGGAAATGGGCAGACCGCCCAGCTTGGCAAGTGCCTTCTGCACCGGAGAGCCGTACTTGCCCACGATGTTGGAATAGTAGCGCACCATCTCGTCCCAGTATCTGTCCAGATTGATGCGGGTATCCAGGAACCCTCCGTCCAACGTGCCGAAACAGCCGAAACCGTCACCGGCGAAAAGGACTCCTTCCGTTTCGTCAAAAGTCATCATCGTCTCGGGCCAGTGCACCATCGGGGTCATATAGAAGCGGAGCTTATGATGTCCCAAAGCCAGAAAATCCTCGTCCTTCACCATGTACTGTTCGCCCGTCACGCCATAAAAGCCCTCTATCATGCCGAGGTCTGCTTGTTGCCCACGATGATGATGTCGGGATAATGCTGCTTTATCAGGCGGATAGAGCCCGAATGGTCCGGCTCCATATGGTTGATGATGAGATACTGGATGGGGCGCTCGCCGATAATGCTCTTTATCTTGCGCAGATACACCTCGAAATAGCAGATGTCTACCGTATCGACCAAAGCGACCGTCTCATCATCTATCAGGTAAGAGTTGTAGGAAACCCCATACGGCAACGGCCACATACCTTCAAACAAATGCTTATTGCGGTCATTCACTCCCACGTAGTGGATTTTTCCTTTTATCACTGTTTTTGGGTTCATAATTATTCTTTATTTAGATTGATTCCATATTTAAAGTTGCGGCAAAAATAATTCTTTTTTCTCACATTTCATACTTCTTTCCCTGATATGCACCGAGTTCTTTCATTCTTTTTTGAACCCGATGATTAAATTCATAATTTTTCAGTCCCCAGTCGGGTGCAATGAGCAGTTCCTTAGGAGACTGGGAGACAAAACGCTCCAGCACCAAATCCGGCCGCAGATGCTCGATATAGTCTATCACGAGGCCGATATATTCCTCCACATCAAACAGATGAAAATCTTCAGGATGCTGCCGGTACTCCAGAGCCATGCGGGTACCCCTTATCAGTTGCAACTGGTGCATCTTCAAGGTAGTGAGTGGCAGGCGGGACAATACACCGGCTTGTGCCACGATGCTTTCGTGCGTCTCGCCCGGCAGTCCGAGTATGACATGCCCACCGGTCAGGATTCCGCGTGAAGCGGTTCTTTCCACCGCATCGGCGGCGGCATGAAAAGTATGCCCGCGGTTGATGCGGCAAAGTGTCTTGTCGTCGGTACTCTCTATGCCGTACTCCACTAAGAGGAATGTATGCCGGTTCATCTCCTCCAGATAGTCCAGCAGGCTGTCGGGCATACAGTCCGGACGGGTGCCGATAACCAGGCCCACCACCCCGTCTGCCGACAAGGCCTCCTCGTATTTCCGCTTCAAGTCTTCCAATTCACCATACGTGTTGGTATAGGCCTGGAAATAGGCGAGATACTTCATCTCCGGATATTTGTGTGCAAAGAACTGCTTGCCCTCTTCCAGCTGGCGGGTAATGGATTTCTCCGTACGGCAATAATCGGGGTTGAAGGTCTGGTTGTTACAATAGGTGCAACCGCCGACTCCTTTGTTTCCATCCCGGTTGGGGCACGTAAAACCGGCATTCAGCGATATTTTCTGTACCTTATAGGAAAAATATCGCTTCAGAAAAAGAGGGAACTCATTATAGAGCGTAGATTTGGTTTCCATACATATTCCTTATGTAAGTGGCAAATATAGGATTTTTCCGTGGGATGAACCTGCAAAAACAAGAATACTTTCCACCCGATTTGTTAACGAACATAAAACAAAGAATTTCCACCTGCACTAAAAAATGTTTCATCCACTGATATATAACTAATTAATTGAGAAAGAGTACATCCAAGCGCAATTACATTAAACACAATTTAGTGATTAGACACTCTTTTTACACACAATTTCCTCAGTTTATACACCTCAAGAATGAAATAAATTCATAGCTTTGCATACAACCTTAATGAATCAACCTATAAATACTATAACACCATGGCAACAATCGCATTGGACATAGGCGGCACAAAAATAGCCAGCGCCATTTTCTTTCCGGACGGAAGCATGATGTTTAACCGCAAACGGCTCCTGAAAGGAAGAACCGGTCACGAAGTGGGCAAGCTCGCCGCGGATATCCTCGCCAAACTTCTTACCGTAGCACGCAGAAGCCGTATACACGTCGACGGAATAGGTGTCTGCATCCCCGGTATCGTTTACTCCCAAACCAACCGGGTATGGGCCCCCAACATACCGGGCTGGGACAACTACCCCCTCTATGAGGAGCTGCGCAGTGTAACGCCTCCGGGCATCGAGATATACATCGACAGCGACCGTACCTGCTATATGTATGGAGAGATGTGGCAAGGTGCCGCCAAAGAATGTCACAGTGCCATATTCATTGCCGTGGGAACCGGTATCGGTGCCGGCATCATCATCGACGGGCACGTGTTGCACGGAGCCAACGACATTATCGGCGCCACCGGCTGGATGGCCCTGCAACCTCCCTACCGGGAAGAGTATGACGCATGCGGATGTTTCGAATATTACGCTTCCGGCAATGGTATCGGGGCACGGGTACGCGATGCCGTACGCGCCAACAAGTCATATAAAGGAAAACTGCGCCAGAAACCCATCTGTCGCATATCGGCCTATGATGTGTTCAGTGCCTATAATGAAAAAGACCCTATTGCCATCTCCGTATTGCACAAAGCTGTCGAGATGTGGGGCATGGCTTCCGCAAATCTGGTCAGCCTACTCAACCCGCAGAAGATAATTTGGGGCGGAGGCGTCTTCGGCCCTGCCGGTATCTTTATAGATGACATTTACAAGGAAGCCTGCAAATGGGCGCAGCCGCTCAGCATCAAGCAGGTGGAATTTGTACCTTCTCAGTTGTCCGGTAATGCCGGACTGATAGGAGCAGCGTTTCTTGCCATCAAAAATCACTTGTATGAGTAACAGTTATCACAAGAATCTCGTATTCACGGCAGCGTGCATCGGGATGTGTTTCTTCGGAGTCTCCATGATTACATTGGGAGCAGTGCTGCCATCCCTCATAGCCAAGCTGAATCTGAGCGGGTTGCAGACAACCTCACTGGTCACTTTCCTGCCTCTGGGCATGCTGGCCGGTTCCCTGATTTTCGGTCCCATCGTAGACCGGTTCGGACATAAAGCCCTGCTGGTGCCCAGCTGCATCATCGTACTGCTGGGGATGGAAGGGCTTGCCTTCTTTGAAAGCGTGCCACTGCTGCAAGCTCCATCGTCGGCATCGGCCTGGGCGGAGGCATCCTCAACGGAGAAACCAATGCATTGGTATCCGACATCTCAGGAGAATCCGAAAAAGGCTCACGCCTCAGCTTTCTGGGCATGTTCTACGGACTGGGCGCATTGGGCATACCGATGTTGCTGGGCTCCCTTTCCAGGCATTATTCATTCGAAACCATCTTGCTGGGAATTGGTGTAGTGATGCTTGCGGGCATTATATTCTGCATCCCCGTACGCTTCCCCGCCCCTAAGCAGGCGCAAGGTTTCCCGGTAAAAGAGGGATTGGGACTGCTGAAAGAAAGCAGCTTACTGCTACTCAGCTTCATTCTTTTTTTCCAAAGCGGCATCGAGGGTGTCTGCAACAACTGGTCCACGAGTTACTTTGGGCAGATGACGGATATTCCGGCCAATCAGGCATTGATTGCACTGACCTGCATGGTAGCGGGACTGACCGTGGCACGTATGATGCAAGTTGCGATATTCAAGAAGATAAAACCGGAAACCGTGCTGCCCTACAGCCTTGCACTCACTGCCATAGGCTTCTGTTTCCTTATGTTCTCGCCGGGTTTTGCACGCGCGGCAGTCGGCATGGTGCTGGTAGGTATGGGGCTGTCGGCCACGTATCCCGTGATACTCAGCATTCTTGGAAGCCGGTACCCGTCCTTATCGGGAACAGCATTCAGCGTGGCGCTTGCCATAGCCCTCATTGGCCAGACTGCAATGAACGGCCTGATGGGAATGGTTTCCCAATACACCAATGGCATCGGGCTTTATCCTTATCTGATGATTGCCTCACTTGCCGTCATGCTCCTTTTGTATAAACGCTCACTCAAATAAATTTATTAACTTCTTAAAAAACAAAAAAGTTATGTTAGCACTCGAATGGTTAAAGAATGCCCATGGCATTATGGAAAAACTGGAGGCTACCCAGTTGGAAAACATCAAAAAAGCAGCCACTGTTATGGCAGACTCCATCGAAGCCGGTCGTTGGGTCCACACGTTTGGTTGCGGCCACGCAACAATTCCCGTAGAAGAAATGTATCCGCGTATCGGCAGCTTTGTAGGATTCCACCCACTTTGCGAATTGCCTCTGACATTCTTCACACAGATTATCGGCCAGATGGGTATTCATCAGTTCCTCTTCCTGGAACGGGCAGAAGGCTACGGCCAGGAAATCATGAAGAATTATGATTTTGATTCCAAAGACTGTATGTGGATTTTCTCACATACCGGTATCAATGCCGTCAATATAGACATGGCATTGGAAGCCAAGAAGCGCGGCATGAAAGTTATCGTATACGGTTCGGCCAGCGAAACGGGCGACAAGGCCAGCCGCCACTCCAGCGGAAAGAACCTCTTCCAGTTGGCAGATATCGTAGTGGATTCCTGCGTTCCCCTGGTAGACGCCTCCGTACCTTTGAAGAACCACTTCGACAAGGTAGGTCCGTTGTCTACATTGAGTTTCGTCACCATGGTATGGATGACCATCACTACCGTTGCCGAAATCCTTGCCGACCGTGGCGTACACTTGTACATCCATCCGTCGCACAACGTTCCGGGTGACACAACCGCCCACGAACGACTGGATGCAGCCATTGCAGAATATCAAAGAAAAGTCAAGTGCTTGTAACGAAAGATATTCCAATCATCATCTCATCCAATCATCATCTATGAGTGACGGAGGCCCGTTCCTGCTTCGCCCCCAAGAAGCAGGACGGGCTTTTTCTGTTCAAAAAGAATAAAATCGGCCCACTGCTTCGATAAATCTTCCCTTTGTTGTATATTTGTTCCCCAGAAAAAATAGGGAAACAGATAAGCATAAAAGATAGATATGAAACAGATAAGCATCGCACTTCTCCTCTGCCTCTGTACGCTGGCAGGTTTCGCCCAAAGTGGCAAGGCACTCGATTTGAAAGAAATCGTATCGGGCAAGTTCACTCCGAAGAATATTTCCGGCGTTATCCCCATCCCGGGAGACGGGGAACATTATTCGCAGATGAATGCGGACAGGACACAAATCATCAAGTACTCCTTCAAAACGGGAAAACCCGTGGAAGTGCTGTTTGATGCCGCTACCGCACGCGAATGCACGTTCAAGACATTCGACAGCTACAGCTTTGCTCCGGACGGCAGTAAGCTGCTCATTGCCACCGAAACAACTCCCATCTACCGTCATTCCTATACGGCTGTGCATTACATCTACAGCCTAAAGCGCAACCTGGACGGTAAAATCAACAACATTGTGGAAAAGCTTTCGGACGGCGGCCCGCAACAGGTGCCCGTATTTTCACCGGACGGCAACCAGGTGGCCTTCGTACGCGACAACAACATCTTCCTTGTAAAACTGCTCTACGGCAACAGCGAAAGCCAGGTGACGGAAGACGGGAAACAGAACGAGGTGCTGAACGGCATCCCCGACTGGGTTTACGAAGAGGAGTTCTCCTTCAACCGTGCGCTGGAATTCAGTGCCGACAGCCAGATGCTGGCTTTCATCCGCTTCGACGAGAAAGATGTTCCCTCCTACTCTTTCCCTCTTTTTGCCGGACAAGCCCCCCACTTCACCCCTTTCGAGAAGTATCCGGGAGAGTATACTTACAAATATCCTAAAACGGGAGAAGTAAATTCCAAAGTGTCCGTACACACCTTCGACATCAAGTCGAAAGTGACCCGCAAGATAAACGTGCCGGTAGATGCAGACGGCTATATTCCCCGCATCCGCTTTACCCAAGACCCCAACAAGCTTGCCGTCATGACACTGAACCGCCATCAGAACCGGTTCGACCTATACTTTGCCGACCCTCGCAGCACGGTAGCCAAACTGGCTCTGCGTGATGAAAGCGATACCTATATCCGCGAGAATGTATTCGACAACATCGTCTTCTATCCGGAAAATTTCAGTTTTGTCAGCGAAAAGAGCGGATACAACCATCTGTACTGGTATAGCATAGGCGGCAATCTGCTGAAACAAGTGACAGCCGGACAATATGAAGTGCAGGAGTTCCTGGGTTACGACCCCGAAGAAGGAAGCTTCTACTTCAGCAGCAACGAGGAAAGCCCCATGCGCAGTGCCATCTACAAGATTGACCGGAAAGGTAAAAAGACCAGACTATCGTCACAAGCCGGAACAAACAGTGCGCAGTTCAGTGCGAACATGAAGTACTATATGAACCGTTATTCCAATCTGGACACTCCGACCGTCATTACGCTGAACGACAATACCGGCAAGACTCTTGCCACCCTGATGGACAATGCGGCATTGAAGCAGGAAATCAGCGGCTATGACATGCCACGGAAGGAATTCTTCACTTTCCAGACTTCCGACGGAACCACATTGAATGGCTGGATGATGAAACCTGCCGACTTCTCTGCCGGCAAGAAATACCCGGTACTGATGTACCAGTACAGCGGCCCCGGTTCACAGCAAGTGCTTGACAAGTTCAGTGTAAGCTGGGAAACCTACATGGCATCACAAGGCTATATCGTGGTTTGCGTAGACGGGCGTGGCACCGGAGGACGGGGTGCCGAATTCGCCAAATGCACCTATCTGAACCTGGGTATCAAGGAAGCCAAAGACCAGGTGGAAACCGCCCTCTACATGGGCAACCAGCCTTATGTGGACAAAAACCGCATCGGAATCTGGGGATGGAGTTACGGTGGATACATGACCATTATGAGTATGAGTGAAGGAACACCGGTATTCAAGGCCGGAGTAGCCGTAGCTGCCGTTACCGACTGGAACTACTACGACACCGTTTATGGCGAACGCTTTATGCGCACACCGAAAGAAAACGCCGAAGCTATAAGGCCAGTTCCACCTTTACCCGTGCCGACAAGCTTCACGGCAACCTGCTGCTGGTACACGGCATGGCAGACGACAATGTACACTTCCAGAACTGTGCCGAATATGCCGAACAACTGGTACAACTCGGCAAACAGTTCGATATGCAGGTTTACACCAACCGCAACCACAGTATCTACGGAGGAAATACCCGGTTACACCTATACACGCGGTTGACCAACTTCTTCAACAAAGAATTGAAATAATGCCCGAAAGAGTACGTAAGCCTGAGTGGCTCAAAATAAGCATCGGTGCCAACGAGCGCTATACCGAGACCAAACGCATTGTCGAATCGCATTGCCTACATACCATCTGTAGCAGCGGCCGTTGCCCCAATATGGGGGGAATTGTTGGGGGAAAGGCACCGCAACCTTCATGATTGGGGGGAAATATCTGCACCCGGTGCTG
>ENA-OQDM01001059-OQDM01001059.1-human-gut-metagenome-genome-assembly--contig:-NODE-1059-length-12245-cov-1.381416_pt1 | contig 12245 bp, 9 predicted proteins | sample MGYA00242772_ERZ504605 | MGnify/ENA primary metagenome ERZ504605 (study PRJEB26092, sample SAMD00036348) | human gut metagenome | host: Homo sapiens | study: EMG produced TPA metagenomics assembly of... | reverse complement strand
ATGATGACAAGATCACGTCCAGGTCATGGGGTACGAGTGGGTTTCAGGATCATAAGCGGGGATTTTAAAAGTTCCTTCCTCAAGCAGTTTCTCGTACATCACCAGACCTCCCGTTTCTGCGTGCAGAAGCTTTATACGGTTTTTCAGCCTGTTGATAAAGATGTACACATCTCCATTCCGGACATCCCCGTTCATTTTTTCCCGGATCAGACCGCTCAAGCTGAACATGCCCTTACGCATATCGGTACTGCCGGGGCATAAAAAGTAACGCATGGAGTCGTTCAGGCAAAACATGTTCCACACAGTTTAGTGAGCAGGCTCAAAGCGGCTTTACAACCACCCGTGCCCTTAAATTTCATTTTAATCCCGTTGGGAAGCTCCAGGGATATCTCCGAGTTGTCAGTACATTTACCGGAAGTTTTCTCTGTCTTTTGCGGGCACAAGGCAGGTTTGGACTGGAACGTTGGTGCAGACACATTGTTGTTGTCTATGCTTATCGGAACAAAACCATCCATGCCAGCTGTGGGGACACTTCCAGATTTAAGCTCCTCGTCCGATATATTGAAACGTGAGCGCCAGTCGTAAAACTGGGAACGGTTATATCCTTCATTCGCACAAAAATCCTTTACCGTTAAGTTGCTTTGGCGTTGTCGAAGAAGAATATGGAAAAACTCCTCCCTTGTCATATATTTTGCCATAAATCCTTTTTGCACACAAAGATAAACGGGAAAGGATATTATGACAAGATGTATTTGCTCAACCGCTTACGGATATACGTCGGCTGTTCGCAAAACCACCCGTACTGTGGAGAATGGCTGCCAAACCAAGTTTTCCGAGGCGGGGCCTGCGGCCTATACGTGGTGCGGGGCACTCAAACAGTCTATTCCAACGTGAAACTGACAGCCGAGAGAGATGCCGACACGGGCGGTCTCGTATGGAAAACTGAAAGTCCGACACCGCTCGCAGGCGGGCTGTTGGACGAACACTATTATTTCTACTATCCCTATCAGGCACGAGCCTCAATACTGGGGCAGGGCGGCTGTTCGCCTCATCATTACGGTGAACGAGTTAACCGTGCCCGGCTTGTCGGTGCGGAGCGAAACATACACCATCTCCGACAATAAGACCTGCCATATCCTGGAGTCTGTCTGCCCGTGATGTTATCCTCTCATCGAATTCCTGTACTCACTCGGGCTCATTCCATAGTACTTCCTGAACACCTCCCTGAAATATCTGACATCGGAGAACCCCGAGTCATCCGAGATTTCCGTTATCGAACAGTCTTTTTCCCTGAGCAGTTGTGCCGCATATTGCAGCCGCATGGAGCGGATATAGTCAGCCGGGGCATGGCCGGTGAGCGCCTTCAACTTGTTGAAAAATCCGGTGCGGCTCATGTTCTGCATGCCACAGAGCATGTCCACACAGAAACCGGGGTTGTCGATATTCTTCATGACGCATTCCCTTACGGAGGCCATGAATTTCCAGTCCCGGGTATTGTGGCAGTCCGGCGGAACCTGTCCGACTCCGTCCTCAAGACCGGCGTATGCCCGTCTGAGCAGTGCCCGGTTTGCCAGTATGTTCCTGATATTCGCCCTGAGCACGTTTATGCTAAACGGTTTGGTGATATAGGCGTCAGCTCCGTTTTCCAGCCCCTCCAGCATGTCCTTCTCATCTCCCAAGGCGGTCAGCAGCATGACCGGGATATGGGATGTCTCAATATCGGATTTGACGGACGCGCAAAGTTCGTCCCCTCCCATTTCAGGCATCATAACGTCCGAAAGTATCAGGTCCGGATTGTATTCTCTCGCCACAAGCAGCGCGTCCCGTCCGTTGGAACAGGTTTGGACCAGATATTCCTCTTTCAGCAGCCCCTCAAGGTAGGTCCGCAAATCGTCATTGTCCTCCACAATAAGAATACGCTGCCGGTCCCCGCCGGTCATTGTTGGAAGGATCTCACGCATGGGGCCGCAATCCGGTCCCATGCGGGTTTCCCCGGTATCCTGTTTCCTGGGCGAAGCAACGGGGCATGCCTTGTCAAGGCGTCTGCTCCTCAGGGGAAAAATAACACATACCATGGTCCCCTTCCCCTCGGTACTGGTAACGCGGACCCTGCCTCCGTGCAGCCTTACCAGCCTATGTACCATCATCAGTCCGACACCGTTTCCCGCCACTTGCAGATTGACGGCATTACTGCCCCTGAAATGGTTCCTGAACAGTTTCTTCCGTTCCTCAGGTGGAATGCCAATCCCCGTGTCTTCCACTTCCACACCCCATACATGCCGGTCCGCGAAGGCACGGACCTGGATACTCCCGCCCCGTGGAGTGTACTTCAGTGCGTTGGACAGTATATTCTTCAATATAGAGTCCATTTTGTCCTTGTCAAACCGGACATTCAGGTAAGGGAAGCCGCTCTCACGGGTGATATCGATGTCCCTGATGGAGGCATATGTGCGGAATGCCTCACAGGTCGTCTCCAGATAACTGTTGAGCTCATATTCCGAGACATGAAGTCTCAAGGTGTAGTTGTCCGTACTCTCGAAAGCTATCAGGCTGGTGACCAATCCCAGAAGTCCGTCCACGCTTTTCAGGGCCATCCGTACATTGTCCATCCCCTCCGCCTTCACCATGTCTTTCTCCACCACCTCTTCCAGCGGAGCCTTGATCAGCGTAAGCGGAGTACGGACATCATGGGCAGTATGTATGAAGAAGTACGTCTTTTCGTCTGATATCCTTTTCTGCCTGCGCAACATGGCAACGCGAAAAGACACCACCCCAGCCAACACACACAATGACGCATATCCGGCAATGGCCCATGTACCCGCCCACAGCGGCCGGGCGACACTCAGACCGAGGCTTCTTTCCTCATACACCTTGTATTTCTCCTCATTGGAGACGGCACGGATACGCAGGGTGTAGTTGCCTGGGGGCAGGCTCGTGAACTGTATCCGCCCACTCTGGACCGGATGGCTCCAGCCCTCGTAGAGCCCCTCCAATTTCCATGAATATAGGATGTTCGAGGGATAGTCGTAGTTGATGGAGACAGCTTCCAGGGAGAAGGTATTCTGGTCATATGCAAGTTCCAGCCTGACGGTATTGTCAATATCCTCCCTCAAGGGGGATCCCTTGTCCCCGGGATAGACGGGGCGGTAGGAGATCATGAAATCCCGCAGGAGCATCCGAGAAAAATGCGGGGCGGGTATCCTCATGTCGGAGGGGAACATGACGGCTCCGGTGTTACTCCCGAACACGAAGCTTTCCCCGTGCCGGAAAGTGGATACCCCGGCATTGAGGCATACGCTTGCCAGCCCTTGTTCTGCCGTCCAGTTTCTGAAAGTGCCGCTCTCACGCCGGAACAGGGCCACGCTGTTTTCGGTCCCCAGTAGCAGGGTGCCGTCCGCACGGGGGACAATGGTATGGATGTTATTGGATATCAGGGCGCAGTTCTCGGTCTGGTATTGGCGGACGAACCTGTCCTCCACGCTGTCATAGACGAGAAGTCCCGCCCCGCCGGTGCCGATATACAGGAGCCCGTCCGGTGCCTGGTACAGTGCATAGACATGAACCGCCTCGACTGGAAAGGCGATATGTCTGCAGGTCCCCCCGTGCCCGTCAAGCAGGTACAACCCCATGCCGGTACCGATCCACATCCATTCCGGAGCCTTCTCCAGTATGGCGGTGATGGGGCCCGGGACCGGGTACAGGCGTACTGTGCCGTCATGGGGATCGAAACGTTTGAGATTGTGGCAGCCCCCTGTCCATATACATCCTCCAGAATCTTTTCCGATGTCATTGATATACTGGTCTGGACGCCCCTCTGCTGCAAAGGAGGGGGGGAAAGTATTCCACCCTCTCGGTTTTCTTTTCGATCCTGTACAGGCCCGAAGCGTACCCGCCGGCGCAGATGACACCCGGCGAGACCTCGCAGAGCGTCAGGAAGATATGGTTCCCGCCATCCTGTATCCCATCGGACCGGCTGAGAAAGGAGCGCCACCGTCCTACCGCAGGCTGCAGCAGGCTGATCCCGTTGCTGGTGGCGAACCACAAGTCGCCTTCGCTGTCTTCGATGACATCGTGCACCTGGTCGTTAACCAGCGACCGGCTGTTGCCCGGTGAGTGCCGGAACCATTCATAGCTCTGGTAGCGGTTATTCCGGATTGTGACTCCGGCGGGGTAGTTGGCAAGCCAGATACGGTCCCCGCCATCCACATAAATGTCATTGATATTGTCTCCGTTCATGCCGTTGTGGCTGGCGTAGTCGGCGGTTATATAGGGTTTGGGCACTAGCGAGTCCACATCCATCCTGTATACCCCCCTTCCGCCCGTGGCTATCAGCAGCTCCCGGTCATTGAGAGGGGTGATCCGGTTGACGGCCACATTCCGCAGCGTACTGCCTGCGGACACTCCGTATACAAGTATGCCCTTCCTGAAGGTTCCCACGAACAGTTTCTTCGAACCGGGGTGGTAGTAGAGTTCGCTGACCGGCGTCCGGATGCTGTCCGTGTCCGCAAGCGCCTCAAGGACACCGTCCCTTTCCCGTACCGGAAAAAGTCCGTTCACGGTACCGATGAAAAGGTTTGTACCGTCCGTCTCGCTGATAGCGGTTATATCACCTCTTAAACGGGAGACCAGCCGCTGCGCAATGCCTGTGCGGGTGTCATAGCGGATGATATGGTCACCCTGACAGAGCCATATGCGGTCCCCACGGTCCATATAGGCGTAACAGAGCATGCCCGTGGCGAAGTCATCCTGAAGACCGGGTATCCTGTATACCATCCGGAAACGGTCATGGAGGGTGTCGTAATGGAAAATACGGCCTTTCCTTCCCACAACCCACAGCGTGTTCTCCGTGTCGGTGTAGAGCCAGTTCAGATTGACTTGCGGGGCCACCTTCAGATTGCCGTCAAGAACAGTGTAATGCCTGATCCGCTTGCCGTCATAACGGTCCATCCCCTCCTGGGTGAGGAACCACATGTATCCCCTCCCGTCTTTTTGGATACGGTAAATCCTCCGGTTACTCAATCCGTCCTCTATTCCCAAGTATTTATATATCTGGCTCCGCACATGGAGGAAATTCCCAGCATAAGGAATGCGGACAGTATTCTTCCCATATTCCGAACACGTGTCATTCTGATGTAAATTAGACAACAACTGTTGCAAATATATAAAAATATAAATTAATATACAAATTTAAACATAACCTCGGATGTCGGCATCAGGCGGTATGTCCTCAATGTCATGTACCCCGGAAAATAGCTGCATACGGGACCGGCCCATGATATGAACATATTCCGAGAGGCGGTTGTTCAATTGACCCGACGGAATTATGGCTTGCCGGGCTCGGGACTGTCCGCAAGGGTACGTTGGTCCGGTGTGCGGAATACCATCCATACCTCCGGTCCGAATTTATATCCGCGGGTGGTACAGGTGCCGGTCGAGGTTTGGCAGCCCCCAATAAAGCGGGCCGAATTGTTTGTAAGCACTCTTACCCTCATGCCCGATTTATAGATAATCTTCCAACAGTAAGAAGTTATAATTCGCATTTAAGAACAATGGCGGGCATTTCTTGTTAATATTATAATCATATAAAAGAGGCGCATCCGTTAGTGCCAGATTTGTTCACCACTTTCATCGTTGCGTATCGTATTGCGAGTTGTCCGTATCAGATGTTTATCCCCTCTTTCTTAAGACTTCCTGAGAACTGCCTGGGAAAGGACGGCTTTCCGCATTGCGACTTCATCCACAGCCCTTGGCGGTATAGCCATGCCTTTCACGGGGACTACGGTTGATTCATGCGACACAGCAGATTCCGGTGCTATAACAGGGTTGCCTACATACTTGTGCCTCTTTTCAGCTTGCTGTCCAGGTCCGAGTTGCGCACTTTACCCGCAGGTTGGACGGTTGTACATAACAATATTGATCTTTTGGGGGGCTAAAAGTCGAATATCCCCTTAAAAACAAGGAGCTGACGCATGTGTACAGCCCCTTATTTTTTTGTATAGCCCGGCCTCCTCTGGCATATTGCCGTTGCTTCCATCTGTAACAAGCAAAATCAGAATCTATATGCGGAACTTTTTGTTCCCGTAGCTGAGAAATTCCTTCGTGGCGTATTTCACACTGAATGGTCCGTAGTCACCGAGAGCCGAATGCGCAATTTGCTTGTCCGGTTCTGTCACATGCTCGACAGGTTCTCCCGTAGTATCAGTATCCTTGTATGACATAAGCTGCATGTTGGCGATGGCTGACCCGGTAGCCGCCGCACGCAATTTCCTGAACGCATAGGAGAGGATTCCGTCCATCATTGACCAGTACAAGGCGAAGAACGAGGTGCAGGAAAAGGAGGTCCCACAGTTGTAGGAGATAGCCGGGAAGGTATGGAAGAAGGAGGACGAAACTGAAACAGTTGAAGTCCGAACTTGCAGCACTCGACCGAAAGATACAGTTGGAGCTTGAGCCGCCTACGCCCGAAGTCGCCGAAAAGGAGAATGACGGACAGGAGGTCAAACCGGATGCGGAAGGTGTACGAAACGTAGCTCCACAACACACCGAAGATGTGCCGCAGATACGTAGCCCGGTGAATGAACGCAGTCCGTCTGGCAATTTTATTGCCGACCATATCATCATCGGGCGGCCGGGATTCAACGTCCGTGACGAGTGCAAACCGAAAGGTATAAAAATGTGAACGAGTGTGCGGATATATATGGTAGGATTGGGAACATACCATTCCTTTTCCTGCCTTTTTCCATCAATATGACATAATGGCAAGGATACCATACAACAAGCCCTCGATTATATCAAAATAGGGTGTTGAAAGTAAATCGTCATGGCAAATCCGCCATATATTCAGTATTTTCGCTAATTTTGCATTCAAAATAGTTAGGCATAATAAAATGGAACCATCTATATACAGTTATTCACTTTGTATTGCGCTACCGTTGATGTTGTTCATCGGCTTTTATTTTTTGTTGGCTCCAACCCCGGGAAAAGCCATTTTCAATAATTATCTGCGTTCCCGGCGAATTATGGGGGTAGCCATACTGTTACTTGCCGCCAACTATTCGGTACATTTCTTTTTTGGGATCAGGTTCAAGAATACCGATGCCGCCATCCTGATGAACCTGTCCACCTATTTTTGTGCTACTGGTTGTTCAGTTCGGGCCTCACCACTCTGCTTGACCGCTTTTATATCACCAAATGTCGGTTACGGACGCATATCTGTCTATGGATACTGTTTTCCATCCTTTCCGGCATCGTTCTGCTGTTGTTACCAAAAGGTGGTTTACAGACAACGGTGATGTTTGCCTTGGCCGCATGGTTGGTTATCTATGGGCTGTTCTTGACCCGTAGGCTTCTCCGGGCCTATCACAGGGTCATCCGCATTTTCGATGACACCCGTGCGGACGACATCGGTGCCTATATCAAATGGCTTTCCATTTTCACCTACTGGGCTGTCACATTCGGGGTGGGATGCGGACTGCTGACATTCCTGCCTGATGAATACATCTATATCTGGATTCTGTCATCGGTACCGTTCTACATTTATCTCTTCCTTTGCTATCTGAACTATCTGCTGTTTTACGAACAGGTGGAAAACGCGATGGAGGATGGCATGACTTCTGAAGAGGAAGACCTGTGTGACACCACAAACCGGGAACAGGCACAGAGGCAGGATACTCCTTTTTTCCATGCCGAAATGGCGAAAAAAATCAAAGGTTGGATCGATGCGGACGGTTATATCCGGCCCGGCCTTACCATAAAGGAGCTTTCAGATGTGCTTCATACCAACCGCACCTACCTGTCCGGGTACATCAAAACTACGTATGACATGTCGTTCCGCGATTGGATTACCGGACTTCGTATAGAATATGCGAAACGTCTGCTTGCGCGATATCCGAGGTTGACGATAGCCGACATCTCCGAGAAATCCGGTTTTTTGTCACCAAGCCATTTTATAAGGCTGTTCAAGGAAAATGCAGGCTGTACCCCTGTCAAATGGAGGAAAACAGAGGCGGAATAATACGGTGTGTGTGGATGGGGAAAATAGACCAAACGACAAAAAAATAGTCTGAACGACAAAACCAAAATGTTCTAAATCACAAAGATGTGCGATTCTGACAATTGAGACATTTTTTATAGGCAAGAATCGGGCTGAATTTAAATCTTTTCGCTTATTTTGTATGTTAAGTCTGGATTGGAAATTTAAAAAGCATATAAAAAATGAGCAAAAGAATCCTATTCTTCATTTTGTTTTCGTGGCTGGCATCGGCAGCTTTTCCGGCTTTTGCGCAGCAGAAAACAGACACAGTTTACACCTTCCGCTTCGTTCCGCAGAAGGACATGTTCTACGTGCCTTGGAATGGCAATGACACGGAACTTGCCCGCCTGTTGGAATGTATCGAAAACAACAAAACCACAATTCTTGACGGCAAACTGCCGCTACTGGTTGACGGCTACTGCAATTCGCTGGGCAGTGAAGCCGAGGACCTTGCCACGGCCAAGATCCGTGCCAACCGAGTGAAATCAGAATTGATTACACGCGCGGAAATCAAGGAAGAAAACTTCATTACCCGCAACCATGCGACAGGGGGTGATTTTGTCACCGTGCGCCTGACGGTACCGGTAAAGGAAACAGCCGCGACGGATGCGGAAGCACGACGCAAGGCGGAAACCGAACGACTGGAAGCCGAGAAGCGTGCCGAACAGGAACGGCTTGCCGAAGAGCAGCGCAAGGCGGAAGAAGCCCGACTTGCCGCTGAAAAGGCAGAAGCTGAGAAAGCCGCTCAACAAAATACACTTGCCGACACGCCGTCAGAAACCAAAATCACAACTGATTATCATCTCTCCCTGCGTGCCAACCTGCTGCGCTGGGCTACCCTGACACCCGACCTTGGCGTGGAATGGCGCATCTGCCCATCGTGGGGCATTGCCGTAAACGGCTCGTGGACTTCATGGACGTGGAGCGACAAGGACCACCGCTATGCACTCTGGGAAGTGGCTCCGGAAGTGCGTTACTATATGGGTGAGAAGAAAGCCTGGTATCTGGGCGCGATGTTCAAGGCCGGACAGTTCAACTACAAGCTCTCCGAAACAGGCAAGCAGGGCGACCTGATGGGTGGCGGCATCACCGCCGGCTATCAGCTGAGGCTGAACAAGGCACTGGCTCTTGATTTCAACCTCGGTTTGGGCTACCTGAATGCCGATTTCGAAAAATATGAAGTCATCGACGGTGTACGTGTACGCCGCGGCAACGAGACAAAAGATTGGTGTGGTCCCATCAATGCCGGTGTGACATTGGTATGGAAGTTATTCTAACACGGAGGAATAGAATATGAAAGCAAGACAATATATAAATATGATGGGAATGGCAGCCGCCGTGCTGCTCTCTTCCTGCGTGAAGGACACGCTTTATGACACGCCGCATCCCGACTACGGAAAGATTGCGGTGACAGCCGACTGGTCGGCCCGCGGTGAGGGTATCGACATACCTGCCACATGGACGGTCACCATGGGTGACTATACGGGTACGGAGACTTCTGCCACCCATACCTCCGACCATCTGTTTGCTCCGGGCAGCTACACCCTTGCGGTGTGGAACCCGGCTGAAGAAATCACGGTAAACGGTACCACCGCCACCATTGCCACAGCCACGGGAAACCGGGCAGGCACGGATGCCTTTGTGAACAATGCCCCGGGATGGTTCTTCACCTATACGGAACAGGTGAGCATCGAGAAAGACAAGGACTATCCGCTGACCGCCCGCAATGAAGCAGCAGGTACGCGAACTGACGCTTGTCGTCGAACCTACTGGTGATGCCGCCGGACGCATCACGGAGATTGTTGCCCATCTGACGGGTGCAGCCGGAACACTCGATTTCGCTACCGATACCTACGGAGCCGCTTCGAACGTCGTGCTGCCCTTCACCAAGATAACCGAAGGTGACGATGCCGGCAAGTGGAAAGCCACGGTGTGGCTACTGGGTGTGACCGGCACGGAACAACTGCTGACGGGTGAACTCCGCTATGCGGACGGCAACCCGACCCCCACCACGCTGAAAAGCGACCTTACGGAAGCCCTCAAGGAGTTCAACATCGGAAAGGGCGCATCGCTGACCCTCGGCGGAACGCTGGTTGAAACTCCCGAAGGCATGGAAGTGGACGGAGCCGAAATCAACGGCTGGGAAGAAGTGAAAGGTGATGATGTAAATGCCGATTTGTAACTAATAAAATAACAGATATAATGAAGACAAGATTTTTTGCACTTGCGGCGCTCGCCCTCGCACTGGCAGCCTGCGACAACGAGAACCTGAACCTGAACGGTGACCCCGTGGCCGCCCAGTTTACCGCCAACATCGCCCCCGCCACCCGCGCCAGCGGAACCACCTGGACTGGCGGCGACCGTATCGGCATCACCGACATCGGCAACGATTCCCAGTACGGCAACGTGCCTTTCATCCTGAAAAACGGGAAATTTGAGGCAGAAGGAAAGGTTATCTATATCGAAGATACAAAGACCCATACTTTCCGCGCCTACTATCCGTACAACGCGGCGGGAGGCATCCTCGCAGCCACGACCGATGCCACGGCGCAGCAGAACAAGCCTGCCATCGACTTCCTCTTTGCTTCAGGAGCCACGGGAGACAAAAACAACCCGGTAGTAAGCTTTACCGACAAAACCGCCAAAGGCGGTGAAGACAACTCCTTCCACCACCGCATGAGCCAGATAACCCTTACCTTCGAGGCGGGCGACGGCGTGGATTTCAGCGTGGTCAAGCCTGAACGTTACACGCTGGACGGATTGTTACTCACCGGTACGTTCAACACGGCCGACGGTATTGCCACCGCAGACAACGGAGTACAGACCGGAGAACTGGCCATGAATCTGGCAGACGGCAATCTCACGTCATCGATCATCCTCTTCCCGCAGACAGTTGCATCCCTGCCGTTGGTTGTGAATTACAAAGGTCAGGAATATCATGCCACACTCACCATGCCCGAGGCGCACTGCTGGCGGGCAACAACTATACCTATACCGTCAAGGTACGCAACAAAGTCCTTGAAGTCAGCGAAGCCACCATTGCAAAGTGGAACGATATAGACGGTGGAGATGTGGGTGCTGACCTGTAGGATTTTAATAATTAATCGATTAGAATAAAGAATTATGAGACATAGATTATTTATCCCCGCAGCCACCGCACTGCTGTTCGCCCTCGCCGCCTGCACGCAGGACGAACTTGCTGACGATAACCGTCTGCCCGAAGGTGAATACCCCGTCGTCATCCGTGCCACCGGACTGTCCGTAGAAGCAACGCCGCTGGCAGCCCATTCCACCCGTGCCGCTGTGGACGGCGACTGGCAGGGCGTCACTTCCGTGGCACTCAAGATGGGCGATGCGGTAAAGGAATACACCGTTACGGCTTCTACCGATTTCAAGAGTGCCACGCTTTCACGCGAGAACGCCCCGTACTACTGGACCAGCCGCGACCCGATTACCGTATCGGCATGGTGGCCCTTCGACAATGCCGACATCACACAGATGCCTGCCGTGAAGGTGGCCGAAGACCAAAGCAAATTGGCTGACTTCCAGAACAGCGACTTCATCTCTGCTGAGAACCGGAAGGTGGAATTTAACAACCCGACACTCGAATTTACCCACCGCACGGCACGCGTGACAATCGAACTGAAGCCCGGCACGGGATTCACGAGCGTCGCTGGTGCCACGGTGAGCCTCATGAGCCTGTCCGCCGATAACGGCAACCCGACCGCCATCAAGACCTACAACGCAAGCGGCAACACCTACGAGGCACTGACCGCCCCGCAGACCGTTGCGGCAGGCAAACCGTTCGTCCGGGTGGAACTCGGCGGCAGCACCTTCTACTTCCGTCCGCAGAACAACGTCGTATTAGAAGCGGGCTGCCGCTATAAATACACCGTCAAGGTGAACGCCACCGGCCTGACGTTAGAGGGTTGCACCATCGGCAGCTGGGTTGACGGCGGCGGCGAGAGCGGCGAGGCAGAGGATTTGGGCTACATCTACGACAGCAACACCAATACCTACACGGTCTATAACGCCGACGGCCTACTGGCATGGAACAAAGCCATACAAAAAGATGAATCGATAAATTGCACCCTCACCGCCGACATCGACCTGACGGGTAGGGAATGGACACGTTTAGACACATGGCCAGGCTACTCCGGCGTCTTTAATGGGCAGGGACACAGCATTACGGGATTAAAACTTTTCAGCAGCG
>ENA-OQDM01001057-OQDM01001057.1-human-gut-metagenome-genome-assembly--contig:-NODE-1057-length-12248-cov-1.087122_pt1 | contig 12248 bp, 11 predicted proteins | sample MGYA00242772_ERZ504605 | MGnify/ENA primary metagenome ERZ504605 (study PRJEB26092, sample SAMD00036348) | human gut metagenome | host: Homo sapiens | study: EMG produced TPA metagenomics assembly of... | reverse complement strand
TTTGCTTATATAGATGAAGAAGGAAATGCGTCTAAGCCCTTCCTTTTGCCTCAGAAAGACACAGACTACTATCACCGTTTCATGAAATCTTATAATATACCCGAGTTTATTACCGGAAAAGTATCCTCCAAGATCCGGGCGCTTAGCACGCTAGCCAAAGAGGATAAAGGAATTGACGTAACTTATCGTAAATAGAATAAATCACATGAGTACTTTATATAAGAAGATATTACCACCGCTTCCATTCATTCTATTGACCGGCGTCTTATGGTTTCATTTGCAGACCATGCAAGAGCCTCTCTTTTTTTATCGGGAACAGCAGCAGATTTTCCTATTCGATTCCACCTATATATTCAGCATACTTAAGCAGATAGGGGGGCTAGCGACTTTTATCTCTCAATTCTTGATACAGTTTTTCAGGATCCCGCTTATCGGATCGCTGGTGACCGCCTTGATCGGTGGAATCTCCGGTTGGTTATTCTGGCTGACCTTACGAAAGATACATCCGGCATTATATCTTATGCCCTTGGCCTTTCTCCCCATCCTATTCCAATATCTTTACCTAATGAAAGATAGCTATCATTATGAAGGACTGATAGCCATGTTGTTTTGGTCATTGGCGCTTAACGTATATAGTTACAGCGCACGAAGATTTAATTGGACGTACCGTACCTTAATTGGTTGCTTGCTGGCGACCGGATTGTTTTACACGATGGGATCTGTAGCTATATTATTCGCCCTTAGCATCTTACTATTTGATGTATTACAAAAATGCGAACGCTGGTACGCAAGCTTCATCCCGTTGCTGCTGCTACTTATCGTAGGTTCTCTATGCGTTCTAGGGGGCAGTAAACCCGATTATGACTATGTATTTTGGATGAAAGATTACGTAGAGTATTTCATTGAGCTGGAACCATTCTACAGCTTCTCTTGGCAAGTAGCGCTACTCGTTATGCTTCTATTCTTCCTATCACGTTACTTAGATCACATAAAAACCTATTTAAAAGCTTTAGTAGCCGTAGCATTACTTGCCTTATCCGGTATGTATTATACGCAAACGGCTCTTCAACAGAGGAATAAAGATTTCTATACGTTGATGCAAATGTTTCATTACATAGATACCGAGCAATGGGATGCCATAATCTCGTCCGCCGATCTAAACTATAATAACTACTTACACCTGAATTGCTTAAACCTTGCCTTATCCCACAAGGGTGTCATGCAGACTGATTTATTCAAATATCCGCAAAGCGGAATACAATCTTTGGTCTCAAAGTACCAAGCGCATATAGAGGAAAGTTTCCTATTCAGCCAGATATACTACCATGTAGGAATCACGTCCTTGGCATACAATTTCGCTTTTGGTACCTCGGTAGGAATTACATACGGAAGTCCCGTCATGACTAAATTATTAATAAAATCCCATTTGATATACGGACAGTATCCCGCAGCCGAGAAGTTTATATCATTATTGGAAAAGACATGGGCCTATCACGAATGGGCCTCCTCGCAACGAAAGTTCTTATATAATGACCAAGCGGTGGAGAGCGACCCGGAATTAGGTACAAAAAGAAAAAGCCTATCCAGCGACAAAGACCTTTTCGCCAATATAATCGGATTGTTTGATAACCTGATGATTATATTGGAAGAGAATCCCCAGAATAAAGCCGCATTGGATTATACGATCGGTACGTTATTATTATCGAAAGACCTGCCCGCTATAAAAACGTTTGTTGAAAGATTCAGTGGGACGGAAGTACTCCCTATATTACCCGAACCCTTGCAACAAGCCGTGATCTCTTATGCGGAGCATGATCCGGAATATTGCCGCAAGTATGGGGTAACCGATAAAGTCCTGTCCGAGTTCTCGATATTCAAGCAACGTGTATTGGGACTAAGGCATGCCCGACAAAATCTAGCGACTGGAATAGCCGACTATCAACCTACTTTCTGGTACTATTTGATACTCTCTAAATAAAACACATATGGAAAGACAGACTTATACAAATACAAACCGATATCTTTTCCTTTTTCTCATCGCCTTGATGGTTTCATGCTCCAAAAACGACATACAGATCGCCAAGAGCTTAAACAAGGAAATAACCATTTATCCGGATTACAAGGATGTGACCATCCCTGTGAACATCGCCCCGCTCAATTTCTCTATCGCCGATAGCAGTGAGCACTGCCTTATCATTAAAGGGGAAAAGACTCAACTCCAAGTTTATAGTGATGAGGGCTCTTTGAGATCCCACAAAAGAGATGGAAAGCCTTATTGAAAGAGAATGCCGGAAACCAAATAGAATTGACCATTGCTAAACGCATACAGGGCGAATGGAACGCCTATACGCCTTTCATATGGACATCGTAAATGATTCCATTGATAAATATATAGCCTATCGGTTATTAGCCTTGAGTAATGATATGTGGAACAGGATGGGTATCTATCAACGGAACTTGGAGAATTATGACCAAAGCGTGATTTATGAGAATAGCTTAACCGACTATAACTGCGTAAACTGCCACACGTTTTCCTCCGGGAACCCGGATAAAATGATTTTCCATATGCGAGGCAAACACGCTGGTTCCGTACTGATTGATGGAAAGAAAATCACCAAGCTAAATACCAAGACTCCCGAGACCGTCTCAAACTTTGTCTACATGTATTGGCATCCGAATGGTAACTATCTGGCGGCCACCGTATGCGATACCTACCAAAACTTCTTCATCAATAATCCCAATACGCTGGAAGTATTGGATCATAACTCCGATATCGTGATCTACGACGTGAAGAAGAACGAGGTATTCTCTTGCGAAGCGTTAAATTCCAAAGACGCATGGCAAATATTCCCTGCGTTCTCTCCCGACGGGAAGAGCCTCTATTTCAGTTCGACCGCCGCCGTAGATTCTATTTCTAAGAATTTCAGACAAATGACCTACAGCCTATGCCGTGTCGACTTTGACCCGGAAACCCGCACCCTAGGCCAGCAAGTAGATACTTTATACAATGGCCGGGCCAATCACAAAAGCGTATCCTTCCCTAGAATCTCACCGGATGGTAAATATCTGGCTTTTACCCTACAGGAATATGGCGGTTTCGGGGTTTGGCATAAAGACGCTGAATTATATATGATCCGCCTATCCGACGGAAAGACGTACCCGCTGAGCGAGGCGAACAGCGCCGAAGGAGAAAGCTACCATTCATGGAGCCACAACAATCGTTGGCTGGTATTTAGCAGTCGCAGGTTGGATGGATTATACACACGCCCGTTCTTTACCTATATCGATGATAAAGGTACGGCCCATAAACCATTCCTCCTGCCGCAAAAAAATCCCGTAAAATATTATAAAGACCTGTTGTGGACTTACAACCTCCCGGAGTTTATACAAGAAAAGGCCCAAGTAGATACGCATGCCGTGATGGAAACCATGAGAAATACAAAAGGAATCCAAGTAAAATAAGAACAATAGCTAGGGTGGGCGAAAGGAGATAAGGATGTCTGTTTGGTTAAATCTACCCACCCTTAGCTATTGATCTGTTTGCTCACTCTTTTATCTTCACCGAGAACAGAAATAGAGCGTTTCAAATCAACGCCCATATTTCCATTTGTTGTATTCATAAAATAAGTACAAACTTTCGGCAATCAGATTTCACTCTTTAGTGAAACAAACATATGTAATCTGCGTTTATAGATTATCAAATGTCTCTTTAAAAACTTGAGACAAAAATAAACTATTTTGATAGAAAAATAGGTCTGTAAATATTCACATTTTATTCACAACACACACCAAAACGTTCATTTATCCTAGGAAGCATCACAATTTAACATTTAACTGCTCCATCATCACTCCGGTCTTCTCCCTTGCCTCCGTCACATCCAAACCACGAGCCAGCAAGACGGCCATACGGCGATGTCCATGAACTTCCGGTTTTCCAAAGAAACGCATCTGCGTATCGGGTTGTTCCAAAACCTTATCCAGATTCCCCAAAGACAACCGGTCACTGTCCCCTTCCACTACAACGGCACGGGGAAGCTCCCGCTCCATGAAACACGATATTAGGGATCGGCAAGCCAAGCACCGCACGGGCGTGCAAAGCGAATTGAGACAAATCTTGCGTAATCATCGTCACCATTCCGGTATCGTGCGGACGGGGGGAAACCTCGCTGAATATGACATCGTCTCCTTTAATGAATAATTCCACGCCAAAAATACCACGTCCGCCTAAAGCCTCGGTGATCTTACCGGCGATCTCACGGGCTTTCGCTTTAGCGGCAAGGCTCATGGCTTGCGGTTGCCAAGACTCCCGGTAATCACCGTCCACCTGAACATGTCCTACGGGTTCCAAGAAAGACGTTCCTCCGATATGCCGAACCGTCAGCTGGGTAATCTCATAGTCGAAATCCACGAAACCTTCCACGATCACCTTACCCGCTCCAGCACGTCCTCCTTCTTGGGCGTACTGCCAAGCACGATCGATATCCTTTTCCTCACGAACCACGCTCTGTCCGTGTCCGCTCGAGCTCATGATCGGCTTCACCACGCAAGGCATACCGATTACCTTCACCGCTTCCTTAAATTCCTCCTCGGTCTCGGCGAAACGATACGGCGAGGTAGGCAAGCCCAGTTCCTCGGCCGCCAAGCGGCGGATTCCCTCACGGTTCATCGTCAGCCAAGTGGCACGGGCGGTAGGAATCACATGGTATCCCTCTTCCTCCAGTTCCATCAAGGTACGGGTAGCGATCGCTTCCACCTCCGGCACGATATAATCCGGTTTCTCTTTCTCGATGATCTCCCGCAAGGCATCGCCATCCAGCATGGAGACCACATAGGAACGATGCGCCACCTGCATGGCCGGAGCGTCCGGATACTTATCCAAGGCGATTACCTCCACGCCATAACGCTGCAACTCTATTACAAACTCTTTCCCCAATTCGCCCGAGCCACAAAGCACGACTTTAGTTGCCGTAGCCGATTTGGGCGTACCAATTGTTACCATAAATCTTTCTGCTATTTGAATTTCGCCGCAAAGTTAAGGGTTTATGCCTGTATAGCCTAAAGCTTTTCCCTTTATCTATTAGGGCAAAGATAAGGTTAGCTTCATCGTCCAACGGCTGGTGGACGATCATGCACCAGTTGGTAGATGATCATGCACCAGCCATTAGAAGATCATGCATCAGTTGGTGCATGATGAATGTATCCTTATGAATTGGGTAAGACAGCCGCTTGTTTAGCCTAAAATATACAGAGGAAAGGAACAAGGATCTACTTATAATCAAGACCTCTTTGTTAATATTACATAATTAGCAGTACCTTGCGATACAAGGTATCTTAGTAAAACATATATTTGTAACCAGATGATAAAAGTGTTCACCAACAGTGTAACTTATTTAGCAAACTGTACGTCTAATATATAAAGTAACTACATAATATGATGATTCAACTGAAAGGAATAAACAAAACGTACTTTAACGGAGCCCCACTGCACGTTTTGAAAGGTATCGACCTAGATATAGAGAAGGGAGAGATGGTATCTATCATGGGAGCGTCCGGTTCCGGGAAGTCAACCCTATTGAATATCTTGGGGATATTGGATACGTACGACACGGGCACCTATCTATTAAACGGACAGTTGATTCAGAATCTAAGCGAAAGCCGTGCCGCCGAGCTGAGGAACCGTATGATCGGCTTCATCTTCCAATCATTTAACTTAATCTCGTTTAAGAACGCAGTGGAGAACGTAGCTCTCCCACTCTATTACCAAGGCGTAAGCCGGAAGAAGAGAAACGCCATGGCACTGGAATATCTCGACATGGTGGGATTGAAGGATTGGGCGGATCATATGCCGAACGAGATGTCCGGCGGACAGAAGCAACGTGTGGCCATCGCACGTGCCTTGATCGCCAAGCCGCAGATTATATTGGCCGACGAGCCTACCGGGGCATTGGATAGTACCACGACCGTGGAAGTGATGGAACTCCTCCGTAGCGTAAACCAAGAAGGTATGACCATGGTGATCGTTACCCACGAGCCATCCGTGGCGGAAGCTACCGACCGGATTATCCGGGTAAAAGACGGATTGATTGAATACACCGTAAACGAAGAATCGCATGTTTGATTTTGACAATTTTAGGGAAATATGGAGCACGATAAAGAAAAACAAGCTCCGTACCTTCTTGACCGGTTTCGCCGTATCATGGGGGATCTTTATGCTGATTACCCTGTTGGGAGCGGGAAATGGATTGAGAAACGGCATCATATTCAACTTCCGGAGGTTTTCCGCCAATACCGTGGAGGTTTGGGGGCGCTATACCACCATGCCTTATAAAGGTAACCCCACGAACCGCAGGATCGAGTTCAAGGAAGCGGATCTCAGCGGCATCAAGATGGCATTCCCGGAAATAGAATACTGCTCGGCTACCATTTCGCAAACAGATACCATCTCGTATGGGGAAGAATACATCGTGGGCGACCTGCGGGGCGTATCCGAGGATTACAATTCCATTATATATATTAATGTAGCGAGCCAGAACGGGCGCTTCATCAATAAGATGGATATGAACGCTACACGCAAGGTAATCATACTAAGCCCCCGTATGGCGGAAGTGCTATTCCGTAACGAGGACCCGCTGGGTAAATACGTGAAATGCGGCAATATGATGTATCAAGTTGTTGGTATCTATGATGATGACGACAAGAGTAACAACGCACCCGCATATATACCGTTTACCGTAGCGCAACAACTTTATAATAAAGGCTTCGGGTTCGGCTCCATTTACTTTACGGTAAACGGGGTCTCCACCGAAGAAGAGTGCAAGGATTTCGAGAACAGGTTCCGGTCGTATATGGCCCGTAAGCACATATTCGACCCGACAGACAAGAATGCCATCGGTATGTGGATGACCGGCAATGAGATCCGTATGTTCAATACGATGACAGACGGTATCTTGCTCTTCATCTGGATCGTAGGTATCGGCACCTTGATGGCTGGTATCGTGGGGGTTAGCAACATCATGTTGATCACCGTACGCGAACGGACCCGGGAGTTCGGCATCCGGAAGGCGATCGGGGCGAAACCGGCCTCGATATTGAAGCTTGTCATCGTAGAGTCCATCATGATCACCGCCATATTCGGTTACATCGGGATGCTGATGGGAATCGGGTTGACGGAGCTAATCGACTATGGCATGACGATGAGCGGGATGAACAACGCTTCATCCGGAGGAAATCCCGGCGAGGATCTTACCTTATTCCGGCACCCGACCGTCAGCCTAGGGATATCGCTGGCCGCTACCGGGGTGCTGGTCGTAGCCGGGGTACTGGCGGGCTATTTCCCCGCTCGCAAAGCCGTGAATGTATCCGCTATTGAAGCCATGAGAACAGAATAAACCGAAAAGATATGTTTGACATAGACAGATGGACAGAAATATGGGTAACCATCACCCGCAACAAGACACGTAGCTTGATGACTTGCTTCGGCGTGTTCTGGGGAATCCTTATGCTGGTATTGTTGCTGGGTACCGGATCGGGATTCAAGAACGCCATGTTCAAGAGCGTCAACGGATTCGCGACGAATTCGCTATTCTTCTACGCCGATCGCACCAGCGAACCCTACCAAGGATTCAACAAGGGGCGAAACTGGAACATGAGGAACCGGGACATAGACGCCATCATACGAGACGTACCTAGCGTACAGGATATCTCCCCCATCTTTGGGGCAGCCGCTCGGAAAAGAATATCGTTTACGGGATAATGACCGGAACGTTCAACGTGAAAGGTATATATCCGGCTTACTTCAATATCGATACGCAAGACCTATACTATGGCCGTTTATTGAATGAGATCGATATGCGGGAAAAGCGCAAGGTTTGCTTGATCGGCACGAAGATCAATGAGGTATTATTCCACAACGAGGACCCTTGCGGCAAATATATCCGGGTGAACGGGCTTTACTACCAAGTAGTAGGAGTGGTCAACCAAAGGGCATCGGGCCTGAATCTGGGCGGCCGGGGAGAAGAAACCGTCTTCATTCCGTTCAATACCATGCAGCAGACCTTGAACCAAGGCGATATCCTGCATTTCCTCGCACTGAGCGTGAAACCGGGATATCCGATTGAGACGACGATCGAGCAGGTCAAGAATATCATGAAGACGCAAAATCAGATCGCACCGACCGATCCTCAGGCGATAGGCGTAGTCAATATCGCCGCACAATTCAAGACATTCAATCTACTGTTTACAGGTATCGACATCTTGGTCTGGCTGGTCGGCATGGGTACCTTGCTATCGGGTATTATTGGTATCAGCAATATCATGATGGTAACGGTAAAAGAGCGCACGAGGGAGATAGGCGTACGAAGGGCTTTGGGAGCCAAGCCTTTCGACATCATCTCGCAAGTCATGAGCGAGAGTTTGGTGCTGACTGCCTTGGCGGGCTTACTGGGATTAAGCGCCGGAGTCTTCCTCTTGGATTTGTTGGATAAGATATTGTCCGCCAATCCAACGAACGATCCGACCCTGCTGAATCCCGGCGTAAACATCCAAACAGCGGTAGCCGCCGCGGTGGTACTACTGATAAGCGGTTTTATGGCCGGACTGATTCCCGCATGGAGAGCCATGCAGATCAAAGCGATAGATGCCATCCGAGATGAATAATAACGAATCGATAATTAAAATAAAACTATATAATCATGAAGAATCGCATCGTAAAGAAAATCCTACGTATTATCTTATTAACGATCGTAGGTGCGGCGGTAATAGGCACATTCTATTTCTTATGGAAGAAGGCGCAACCGGTAATAACCGTTTATGAGGTCGTAACCCCCAAAAGGGATACGGTAGAGACCAAGACGGTGGCCACCGGAAGCGTGGAACCTCGCTACGAGGTAGAGATCAAGCCGCAGATATCCGGTATCATCTCCGAGCTAAGGAAAGAAGCGGGACAGATGGTACAGGCCGGGGAGATTATCGCCACGATCAAGGTCATACCGGAGATGGTACAGCTAAATAGCGCCGAATCTCGCGTAAACATAGCGGATATATCTCTTAAACAGGTGGAGGAAACCTATAAGAGAGATGAACTGCTGTTCAAGCAAGGTGTTATCGCCCAAGAGGATTTCGATCTCTCGAAGGCCAACTACTTAAAGGCGGTCGAGGAGAAAGCGAACGCGCAAAGCGCACTGGAAATTATTCGTGACGGTATCGCCAAGAACTCCAATGTAGCCAGTACCACGCAGATCCGTAGTACCATCACCGGTATGATACTGGATATCCCGGTGAAAGTAGGTAACTCCGTTATCCAAGCGAACAACTTCAACGACGGTACGACAATCGCCACAGTCGCCAACATGAATAACATGATCTTCAAGGGAAACGTAGACGAGACCGAGATCGGGCGCATTCACGAGGGAATGCCTATCAAGCTTACGATCGGAGCCATGGAAAGCCGTTCGTTCGAGGCCTTGCTAGAATATGTATCACCCAAAGGTGTTGAGAAAAACGGAGCCATTCAATTTGAGATCAAGGCAGCCGTGACGATCCCCGAAGATGCTTTCATCCGTGCGGGATATAGCGCCAACGCCGAGATCGTGCTAAAACGTGCGGAAGACGTTCTTACGATCCCGGAAAGCACGGTCGAGTTCCAAGGGGATTCCGCATTCGTTCAGTTAGTTAAACAAGAGCAACCGGAGCAAGTCTTCGAGAAACATCCGGTAAAGGTAGGTCTGTCCGACGGTATCAAGATCGAGGTTCAAGAAGGACTGGCCGCGACCGATAAAGTCCGGGGCGCAGCTATTGACCCGAATAAGAAATAAAAGAAAGATTGTATGATGAGAAGAAACTTATATATACTGGCAATCGCTTCCCTCCTGTCCGGAAACTATGTTTTCGCTCAGGATGCGGTGAAGCAATGGAGTCTGGAGGAGTGCATCCAATATGCCATCGAGCATAATATCGACTTAAAGCAAAAGGAGCAGGAACAGGAAAGCCGAAAGGTAGACTTACATACCAGCAAATACAGTTGGCTCCCGGCCCTAAACGCAGTCTTGGACAGAGCTTCCAGTTCGGACGCTCCACGTCTAAATCCGGGGTGATCGTGGACCAGAACGCCGCCAATTCCACATTGGGGATCAATCTGGACATGCCTTTATTTGACGGGTTAAAAATACCGAACGATATCGCCGCCCGCAAACTTGATCTAAAAGCGTCTATCGAGAACTTGAATAAGGCGAGAGAAGACCTATCCATCAATATAGCTTCCTACTACCTGCAAGTACTTTATAATAAAGAGTTACTGAAAATAGCGCAACTACAAGTGGAACTAGACAAGGAGCAGGTGAATAAAACAGAGGCCATGGTGAACGCCGGAAAGGTGCCACTTTCCCAACTGTATGATATCAAGGCCCAATTAGCGAAAGATGAGGTCACGCTTACCGAGTCGCAAAACAATGTGAACCTCGCTTTACTGGATCTGGCGCAAAGTCTGGAACTAGAGCGAAGCGATCGGAGTTTCGATATACAGACTCCTGTAATTGAAGATGCGGTGGCTGATAATATGAGTAGCATCCTACCTCCGGAAAACATTTACGATCATGCGGTTACGTTCAAGCCTCAGATCAAGGAACAACAGTATTTGCTAGAGAGCCAAAAGAAAATGTTGCGTGTCGCGCAAGCGGGCTATTACCCCAAGTTAAATTTCGGGGCTAGTTACAGCAATGGATATTATCATTCTACTTCCGGAGGTGAATTTGCCGATACTCGTTCCTTTAGCGAGCAGTTTAAGCAGAATGGGCAAAAGATCGTCGGATTCTCATTGAGTATTCCACTTTTCAACCGCTTCCAAGTACGCAATAGCGTTCGTACCGCAAGGATCAACATTATCAACCGGGAATTGCTGATGGAAAATACAAAGAAAACGTTATACAAGGAAATCCAGCAAGCGTACTACAACGCAACAGGCTTCCCAAGAGAAATATACGGCTTCCGACAAATCCGTCACGGCGAGCAAGGAAGCGTTCAATTATGCTCAAGAGCGTTACAACGCAGGTAAAAGCACTGTCTTTGAATTTTAATGAGGCTAAAACAAAATACGCGCAAAGTCTAGCGGAACAGGCACAGGCCAAATATGATTTTATCTTCCGTACGAAGATTCTAGATTTCTATAATGGTAACCCTATCCGTTTATAAACGTTTAATTAATACTTCATTTTTTATTACACACACAAAGTTTAAGGGAAGATATCCTTTATGGACATCTTCCCTTTCAGCATCCATTAAGGCATTTAGTCTGCACAGAGCTATGTTTAACAGCATAATTAACAGATAGATAGCTAAGACCAAAAACCCTCCTGCCAGCTATCATAATGCAACAAGATCCCCAGTACAACTAAATTGAATTTGACAATATCAATCAATATTATATTAGTTTTAGAATGTTTTATAACAGTTTGCTTTTTTATAATAAAAATTAGTATATTTGCGGCTGTGATTTCAGGAGTCTTGGTGTGTACATTTTTTTGATAAGTATTTTAACTGTAGTTCTGTGCAAACTATGGTCTCTTGAAAAAATAATGTGTGTCTAATTAACAAACAAATTCATTCTATGAAGCACAAATTAACGCTTGTACTACTCTCATTCTTTCTGGGAGTGCAGTGTATGGTCGCCCAGCAAATGAAGGTGACCGGTGTAGTGATTAATGAAGATGATGGGGAGCCTGTTATAGGTGCATCCATCGTAGTAAAAGGAACCACTATTGGAACCATTACCGATTTAGATGGTAAATTTGAGTTAGAAACTCAGAAAGATGCTAAGCTAATTATTTCTTATGTAGGTTTACGGACTCAAGAAACTACAGCTCAGCAAAACATGAGAATTGTTCTTTCTTCAGATTCTCAAGCTATAGATGAAGTTGTTGTCGTAGCTTATGGTACCGCAAAGAAAAGTTCTTTTACAGGTTCCGCATCCACGGTGGGTGCCGCTTTGATGGACAAACGTCCATTGAGTAACGCCCTCTCCGCATTGGAAGGAAACACTTCCGGAGTACAAATGACTTCCTCTATCGGACAACCGGGAGAAGCTGCCAAGGTAACGATCCGTGGTTTTGGTTCAGTAAACGCGGATAATGCTCCTTTATATGTAGTGGATGGTGCCATCTTCAGTGGTGATAGTCTCTTCTATCAGCCATCTGATATCGAATCAATGACAATTTTAAAAGATGCCGCTTCTACATCTTTGTATGGATCTAGCGCAG
>ENA-OQDM01001056-OQDM01001056.1-human-gut-metagenome-genome-assembly--contig:-NODE-1056-length-12249-cov-0.975664_pt1 | contig 12249 bp, 7 predicted proteins | sample MGYA00242772_ERZ504605 | MGnify/ENA primary metagenome ERZ504605 (study PRJEB26092, sample SAMD00036348) | human gut metagenome | host: Homo sapiens | study: EMG produced TPA metagenomics assembly of... | reverse complement strand
GGCGATATTCGCTCCGACTGACGTCGCTTTAACCGAATATTGGAATAGCGAGAGCGGGGCATTCCTTCGCGAGCGGTATCCAAGTGAAGAACCGTTCGAAAATGTCCCCAATGATGTATTGGCAGAGTTCTTGAATAACCACATGCAATATTCTTTTCTTTCGTCGCTGCCCAGTAAAATTCGGGCTTGTATTGGATGATGCAAAGGATCCTGTCGGACTTGAACCGAGCGACATTGTGACCGGCAGTACGGCGGTGTGTAACAACGGAGCTGTCTATGTGATGGACAGAGCCTATGCACCGGCCTCATTCCGTTCCGTATTGGCTCCGACATTGGTGAACGATAATATGAAAATCATGAACTGGGCCATCAACAGTCTGGAATTCAAACCCTATTTATTGTCGATGGTGAGCCATTATGATTTCCTGATATTGACTGACGATGCTTTGGCATGTTATGTGGATCCGGTGTCATATAGTGGTACAAACCCACGGTGGTTGGAGTTCTATTATAATGAAAACAAGAATCAGGTGGAGGCACGTTCCTACCGTTATGATAAGAATGTGGGCGGATTGGAAGGCTGTAAAAAGGTCGACATGCAGTTATTGGAGAGTACACAGTATTACGATGTGGCGACTGGAGATTATATCTACTATCCCAATTCCGTGGTGGAGAACCGATTGACAGACTTGTTAAACTTTTGTATTGTGCCGCGTGATGCCCTTGGGGGAAATGTGGTCGGTAATGGTTCTGTGTTTTATCAGACAAAAGACGATGGAGTTATACAAATGGAACAGAACGGCGACCGTGTGACTGTGACAGACCAATTCTCCGGCAATAAGGTGGAAGCAGAAGATGCGGTGAAAATGGACAATGGTGTGTATTATGTAATGGGAAAGATGGTGCAGCCTACTTTTCATTCTTTGATGGAGGAATTGGATGCTCACCCTGAATATTCCGAATTTGTGGAACTTTTGGCAGGAAATCCCGAATGGAATACGGCGGAAGAAAACTTGTATGGTTTGTTATCGACTACTACCAGTATGAACAATACCACTATTGAGACATTCAGTTCGTATCATTATACTGTGTATGTGCCTGATAACGATGCCATGGAAAAGGCTTATGCTATGAACTTGCCGCGTTGGGAAGATATCAATAATTTGGATAAAGTCTATGCCGGTACGGATGTGGATGTAGATTCTTTAAAGCAGGTGTATACGCAGCGGGTGATGAATTTCCTGAAATATCACTTCCAAGATAATGCAATATATATAGGTGGGGATGAACGAAATTCAAGTTATGAGACGGCTGCGACCCATTTGGATGGCGTAGAAGAAGGGTTGAGCTATACTTTGCAGGTGCGGTCGGACAAGTCTGGTATCATTGTGAATGACAATTCAGACCGTACATCAGAAGTGCATGTGGATGCCGGAGATACCGGATTTTGTAATCAAATCGTACGTGAATACACGTTTAGCGGGCATGCTGTGGAGAACAATATTACCACGTCTTCTTATGTGGTGGTGCACCGTGTGAAAGAACCGTTGATTTACAATGATGAGTGTCTTTGTCTGAAGGAAAACGAACGTGCTGCAGCGAATTAACCAATACCATGAATCATTAAAAAAGAGGTTATGAATAAGATAAAGTATTTGATAATGCTCCTGTTTTGTATGGGGTCGTTGGCTGCCATGGGGCAAAACCAAGTGGCGAGCGGTACCGTGTCGGATGACTTGGGTCCTCTGATGGGAGTGTATGTAGGAGAAATAGATGCGGCTAACCGTATTGTGTCGGCCACCGTAACGGACATGAATGGTCATTTTACCCTGAAAGTGCAAAACCCGAAGAATAAGTTGCGTTTTACTTATATGGGTTTTAAGACCGCTTATTATGAAATAGGCAAACGGGTGGTTTTTGACATCATGATGGAAGAGAACAGCAAGGTGATGAAAGAGGTTGTGGTAGAGGCCAGACCTAAAATTGCTACCGGCGGTTTGGACATACCCGAACGTGAGCAGTCTTTTTCGCAGCAGACCATCAAGATGACGGAGTTTGAGGGGTTGTCGTTTACTTCGGCTGACGAAGCTCTCCAAGGGCGTATTGCTGGTTTGGACATTATTGCCACTTCCGGAAATTTAGGTTCGGGTACTACCATGCGTCTACGTGGTGTATCGACTATTTATGGCAATGCGGAACCGCTGATTGTAGTAGATGATAATATTTTCGAGACAGATGCTAATGATAATATTGATTATAGCAGCATGACGGACGAACGGTTTGCAGAATTGTTGTCCATTAATCCCGAAGACATCGAGAGTATCACGGTGTTGAAAGATGCGGCTGCTACGGCAATATGGGGCTCCAAAGGAGCGAATGGCGTGATTAATATCGTGACCAAGCGTGGGGTGAGGGGAAAACCAAAACTCACTTATTCTTTGAGATTGAAAGGTACGTATCAGCCGGAAGGGTATAAGTTGCTCAATGGCGATGAGTACACGATGTTGATGAAAGAAGAATTGTTCAATGTAAACCAAAATCCGGAAAGTCAACCGGAGCTGAATTATGATCAGACTTATTCCGAGTATGAGCAATTCAACAACAATACCGATTGGCGCAAGGAGGTGAAGCAATTCGGTTTGTTCCAAACACATTATGTTTCTCTTTCAGGAGGAGGTGAGAAAGCCAATTACCGTCTTTCGGCCGGTTATGACCATCAGGTCGGTTCCATCATAGCACAGAAGTTGGATCGTTTTACCACACGTATGGCATTGGATTATTTTGTGAACGACCGTATCACGATTTCGAGCGACTTCGCGCTGACTTATACCGATAATAAGAAGAACAGCGATGATTTATTGAAAGTGGCCTATATGAAGATGCCTAACGCTGCCATTTATGATGAGGATGCTTATGGCAATTCCCTGGGCACATACTACACGATTCCCAGGTTTGTGGAACGCTATAAGGATGACAAAGACGAATTGGACGCACAGCGCAAGGCTGTGAATCCGGTTGCGTCCGCTTGGTTGGCACAGAATGAGGAGCGTACTTACAATATACAGCCGCAGTTTGACATTCAGTATCGTTTGTTGGGATTGGATGAGGAATCCACGCAACTTACTTATAAAGGAACTGTGGTCTTGAGTATCTACAATGCTTATAAGGACAGTTATTATCCATGGGAACTGAAGTCGAACGTCTACACACAAACTGAGGGTAACATCAATACGGCTTCTTCTTCTTTTGACAAGAGTTTCGGCTTCACGACGCGCCATCAGTTGACTTTCATTCCATTCATCGCCAACCATGACCATTCTGTACGTCTGTTCTTCAAGGGTGAAGTGACTTCCGGAACGTCCAGTGCCCAAAGTTTGAGTTCTTACTTGCTGCCCAGTGGGACGATAACTTCTGCTGCAGGCGGAGGGCACCTGAAAGCGACTACGACGGGAGCCGGACACTGGCGTAGTGCTTATTGGCTTTTCCAAGGACACTATGCTTTCCAATCAAAATATTCGCTTGATGCAACTTTGCGTCATGAAGGTAATACGCGTTTTGGCGAGTCGCACCGTTGGGGGCTTTTCTATGCTTTGTCAGGGCGATGGAATATTTCAGACGAGAGTTGGATGGAGCCTACGAAGAAATGGCTGAGCATGTTTGCCGTACGTTTCGGTTGGGGGCGTGACGGGCAACCAGCCTCCTAAGGCGGATACGCATTACAGTGTGTATAATGTGGATGGTAAATACATCAACTCCATCGGTATGCGTCCGGGTAATATCCGTCTGACGGATTTGCGGTGGGAGCAGGTGATGGACTGGAATCTGGGGTGGAATATCGGGTTGTTCAATGATTTGCTCACTGCTGATATCAACTTGTATTCTAAACAGACTTCGGATTTGTTTACCAATGATCCGAAGATACCGTCCACTTCGGGCTTTACCAGCCTACCGACGGAGAATGGAGGCGACATGAAGAACCAAGGATATGAAATAAACTTATCTCTCAATCGTGTGAAGATTGCCGGTGATTTGTCGGCTACGTTTAATCTGACATTTGCCAACAACCGCAATACCATTACGGCCATGGATCCTATTCGTTTGGCTGCCATTAACGGAACGGGAGTAAATGTCCCGGATAACGGCGAATACATGACGCGGGTGTTGCTGAACAACCCGTTTGGAGCTCTTTATGGTTTACGCTATAAAGGAGTATATGCTTACAGCTATGACCATTTCGACCAGGCTCAGGCTGAAGGGGCGACTTGTCCCGTAGCACGCGATGCCAATGGTAATGTCATCTATGGTCCTGACGGAACGCCTATGCAGATGTATTACAATTACACGCAGACGAAATATGCTTTCAAAGGAGGCGATGCGATTTATGAAGATATCAACCACGACGGGAGTATAGACCATTACGACGTAGTCTATTTAGGGAGTTCTTTACCCAAGTTGACGGGTGGTTTCGGTTTCCGCTTGTATTATAAAGGATGGAGCCTGAATGCCCAGTTCAATTACCGTTATGGAAACAAAATAGCTAACGTGGCACGTATGAATGCGGAGAAGATGCATGGCTCGGAAAACCAAAGTACAGCCGTAAACTATCGTTGGCGTAAGGAAGGTGACGGGGCAGACGGAAGCCGTGTGTTGCCGCGTGCGCTTTATGGGGCTGGATATAATTGGTTGGGCAGCGACCGTTTTGTGGAGGATGGTTCGTTCCTCAGGTTGAATTACCTTCAGTTTTCATACGGATTTGAATCCAAGCTCATCCGGCGTATAGGATTATCCCGTTTGAGCCTTTATGTGAGTGGAGAGAATCTGTTCTGCCTGACCCGGTATTCGGGAGTAGATCCGGAAGTGGGCTACGGCGGTATGGGGGTTACAACAGACAACGCCACTACTCCGAGAGCCAAATCGTATACATTGGGTTTGACAGCTACATTCTAATGATATAAATAAGGGAATAAATATATGAAGAAGATATTTTTGACAGGGACGTTGGCTTTGGCTGCTTCGCTTGGGGGCTTGACGGTTTCTTGTGGGGATTTTCTCGACATCACTCCGTTAAATGCCGTGGTGGTGCAAAATTATTGGGAGAAAAAGAGTGAGGTGGAGAGCGTGATCACGTCTTGTTATTACCACATGCAGGATGCCGGTTTTGCCCAGCGTGTGATAGCATGGGGCGAAGTGAGAGGAGACAATTTGACATCAAGTTCCACTATGGAGGCAGATAATAAAGAGATGTATGATTTTTATATCAATAATATTACGGCCGATAATAGTTGGACCTCATGGGCTGATTTTTACAACGTAATCAACTTGTGCAACACGATACTCCATTATGCACCCGAGGCGCAAGTTAAGGATGGGAACTATTCGATGGAAGAGCTCCACACACATGAGGCGGAAGCGAAAGCCATTCGGGCCTTGTGTTATTTTTACTTGGTCCGGTCGTTTAAAAAATTGCCTTTGGTGACTCAGGCCACTGTTGATGATGATGAACCTTTCAGGTGGCGGCCAGTTCGGCGGATAAAGTGTTAGATCAGATTGTGGAAGACTTGGAGTGGGCCAAAAATTATATCTGGGACCGAAAGTTCTTCGATACGTCGGCGGAACGTAAGGGGCGTTTCAATAAACAGTCGGTTAAGGCTCTGTTAGCCGACATCTACCTTTGGAGGGGGGATTATGCCCGTTGTGCACAATATTGCAAGGAGATTATGGACGAGAAGATGGCAGACTATAAGACGATGCAGAAAGAGATTGCGGAAGGGAATTATACGACTGTGGCATCAGATGGTTATCTTGCCTTGTACCGTGGTTATCCTCTCTTGGATGATTCGTATTCTGCTCATTATGCGTATCTGATGAATTTTTCGTACGAGAACTCTTTTGAAAGCATTTTCGAACTCCAGTATGATTATGAAAATCGTGAAAAGGGAAATGAAGGTATACTTTACTTTTATGGAGCACATGACAAGATAAGCGGACTTTTGCTTTCGGCTTCCTATCTGGCGAGCCAGAGCAGTGGTGCGTTGTTTGCTGATGCGAATGATGTAAGGCTCTTTGAGAATACCAGTTACAATGGGACTTCGTCTAACTCTTATCCTGTATGCAAATATAGAATGCAGATAGTAGAGACAAATAGTGGAATCATACAGACTACGCGTGCCACGGCCGAGAATTGGATTGTATACCGCTTGACGGATATCATGTTGATGCGGGCGGAGGCTTTGGCATATATGAATGATGAGGAAGGTCATGAAGAAGCGTTTGAGCTTGTGGCGGCTGTAAATGCCAGGGCATGTGGCGGACGTACTACTTTGGTATATGATGCCGGGCAAATAAAAACCTTAGTGCTGGAAGAACGCCAGCGTGAACTGATGTTTGAAGGTAAAAGGTGGTATGATTTGATGCGTATGGTACTGCATTCCGAAAATCCGACGGCGACAATGGGAACGTTGCGCAGTACTTACCTGCTTCGTAAGTACCAGTCCGGCGGTCGTGATGCCGTGGCGCGTCTCGGTTCTTTGGATAACCTTTATCTGCCTATCAATCAGGCTGAAATTGACGTGAATCCCTTGTTGGAACCGGATCAGAATCCGGCTTATATCATTTATTAATCATAAGAAAGGATGAATGACATGAAATATAGATTATATAAAATGATGTCGAATACAGGACTCGAGTTCTTGAAAAAGTTGGGCGAGATGATGCTCTTGGTGAGCATGCTCGTGGGCTGTTACGATGACGGTGTGGAAGGTGACAGTTACTATGTATTCGAAGGGCAGACGATAGGCGATTATTTGGATGCGGACAGCCGTTACAGTGAATTTTCCGTCATTTTGGAACGGGCAGGCATGAAAGGCTTATGTATGCATACGGTGACTATTACTTGTTTCGCCCCGACGAATGAGGCGGTAGAGCATTATATTAATAGTTATTTTCCTGGTACAACATTGGAGACGTTACCTGATTCTGCCGTAGAGGCCGTAGCCAAAAGCCATTTAATCGGTGCGAAATATATGACTTCCGATTTCTCTACCGGTTATTTGCAGGAACCCAACATGTACGACCGTAGGGTGCAAGTGAATATAGACAAGGAGTTTGACGCGGCGTTGGGCGATAGTGCGACGGTATATTTGTTGAACGGAAGTGCCCGCATCATATTGGCCAACGACACGGTGAGCAATGGTGTCGTGCATACCGTGGATCATGTGTTGGAACAGTCCAGCTATGTGTTGCCTGACTATATGGAGTCACTTTGTGAGAATCAGGGTTTCACTCTTTTTATGGAAGCTTTAAAACAGACCCATTTGACGGATTCTATGTTGAAAGAAGCGGACGAAAGTCCCGAAATGCTGTCCAAACTGGCTCGGTTTGCATCAGACTATACGGCTACGGGACAAAAAGTTCCATCGGCACGTAAGTTTGGGTATACGGTTTTTGTAGAAAAGGATGATGTCTTTAAGAATATTTACGATCCGCAAAATATGGGAAAACCGGTATATACCGGCGACCTCGTTTCTGATATGCGCTCTTTGTTCAATTATGCCAAAAGCATTTATGATAAGGTCTATCCAGAGGATGCCGGCCTTTACGATGGCGATTACACGCATCCTAAAAATCCTTTGAATCGTTTCATGGCCTATCATATCATGGATCGTAACGCGGGATATTCGGATCTGGTCGTGACGACGAATGACTGGTCGGTAGAAGAAGGTGGAAACATCACGGAGTATTATGAGACCATGGCCGGGACGTTGATCCGTTTGGAGAAAGTAGTGCCGGGCGAGCGGATTTATCTGAACCGTTGTGTGGACAGCAGGCGTCCGAGCAATTATATGGAAGGGTATTGAAGTGTCATCTTCCGGCGGTTCTCTAGGTGAACGGAAATTTTCAATTTATCGGCGGTGTACTGTCTTATAATGAAAACGTGACGACGATGTTACGCACGGAGCGTATCCGTATCGATACCGGAAGCCTTTTGCCTGAGCTGACCAACAATAATATCCGTTTTGATCCAGACGAGACCATGGCCGGTTGGTATTGTCCGGATGGATATTTCGACGATGTGTATTATGACAATCAGACAATATGTTATTATTCACGTTGGCCGCAAGGGCAAGATGCAGGCCATTCGGACTTGGCCAATTTCAAAACGGACAATATGAAGTTCAATGGGGAATACGATGTGACGCTGCGATTGCCTGCCGTGCCTGCCGGTCCGTATGAGATTCGTATAGGTTATGAGGCAAACGGGTTGATGAGCATCACGCAAATTTATTTCGGTTATGACCGGGACAACATGACTCCTACCGGAATACCATTGGATATGAATATGGTGGGTAGTGATCCGAAAGTAGGGATGATACAAGATGCCGGTTTGTTTGACGACATCAATATGGACCCGATATATAATACAGGAGGGCAGACTACTATTACGGAAAATGATAAGGCTATGCGTAACTTGGGTTATATGAAAGGGCCTTATGCCATGTATCGTGTGAATGCCGATCGGGTTTCAAAAGGCGCTCGGATTACGAATAATTGGTGGTATCTTCGTCACATCGTGACCACCCAAGAATTAAATGAGAAGCCGTTCTATCTGCGCTTCCGCAAGGTTGACGAACGTTCGAACCGTATATTGAATATAGATTTTGTTGAGATAGTCCCGAGAAGTGTGTATAATGGTGCTACGCTTGAAGACAGAAACTAATAAAGGAAGAAAACAATGAGAAAAACGAAAAGATATATAAGAACGATCGGACATGGCATGTTGGCTTTTGCTTGGGTGGCCATGTCGGGATGTGCAGACGACTGGGATGCGCATTATAACGGACAGCCTCGCCCGGAACAGACTTTGTGGCAGGAAATTTCAAGCCGTCCCGAGTTGGCGGATTTCGCAAAATTGCTTCAAAGCCGGGGGTACGACAAATATTTAGATTCCGATCAGCGTTATACGGTTTGGCTCCCGTGGGGCATATAGATACGACATTGGTGACGGGAGAATTTATGACGGCAGAAGAGGTCTTGACACAAGTGGTAGCCAACCATATTGCAAGGGGAATCGTTCCGGCTTCTTCCGTAGTGAATGATACGGTGTTGGTATTGAACGGCAAGCCTATGCCTTTTGTGGCGGTGGGTGGTGTGCCTTGTTCAATGGTTCGGCGGTGAGTGAAGCAACATAGAGTGTGGAAATGGGGATTTGCATATTCTTAAAATGCAGGCTCCTTATAACCATAATATTTGGTCTTATCTGCGTCAGGATTCGGAATTTTCAGATATTGCTGATTATTTGTATAGTTTCAATCACATGGTTTTTCGACCCTGATGCCAGTACGCCCGGTGGCGTGGTCAACGGAGAGCAAGTCTATATAGATTCAGTGTTCGTTATGGGTAATGAACTGTGGCAGCAGATTGGCTATCTGAACAATGAGTCGGAAGATTATACGATGTTGGTACCTGTCAATACCGAATGGCATAGGTTGGTGGATAGGTTCAAAACCTTTTATAATTATGCGGATGAGGAAAATCTGGAAAAAGCGGAAGGATATGCGTGCCGTAACGTATTGGATGCTTTGGTGTTCGACATGGGCGAGCAGGCGGGGGGAACCAGTTATTGGGAAACCACGTCCGGACTTCTTTTCCAGAATCCTTATGGAGAAGGCGGTCTGTTCTCAGGTGCCACTCCCATTGGTTGTAGCAATGGGACGATATTGAAAGGTGCAGATATCAAACTTGATCCTTATGGTATTTTAGCTCGTGAGATAGTCATAGAAGGGGAAGACTATGATGATTATTTATTGGACGGACGTTATAATACTTCCGACGTCCCACGAAAATTGCTGTGGCGGGAACCGGAGTTTCTTCCAATGCTTATATGACGTTTACCAGTACAAGTCCTTCCCGGGGGGCAGAAGTGACATTCGCTTTGCCTGACGTGCTTTCATGTGCTTACGACATAGGCGTAGTGTTTGTCCCCACCAATATGACTCGCAATGGTTGGTCTTCTACCGTGGTGCAGAAAAAGTGTCGCGTGGATTTTGAGTTGGAAGATGGATATACGAGGGAAAGGACAAGTGTGGAGGACGTGGAAATCCCCGGAACGGCTTTGGATACGATATGGGTGGCAAGGAATCACGTATTCGAATATTGTGACTACAACCCTGATCGTGAATCTATTGACGATGCCGAAATATCCCTTACCATTACGGCTACGGCGAAGAGAAGCGAGTCGGACTATACACGTGACTTGTATATAGATTGCATTGTGTTAAAACCTACTGTTAATGAAGGATCGAGCTATGAAGAATAAGAAATTATATTATATGTGTTTTTGTGCAGCGCTGGTCGGCAGTTGACAACGTTTACGGGCAGACGGAAGATGAGGTCGGACAACTTGCTGCTGTATCGGAGGATTCGTCCCAGGTGATCGTCAGGAGGGAAATGGATAAGATACCTACCGTTTCTTATCGGGGAAAGCTTGTCGACGCAGCTACGGGGAGCACCGGTACAAGGTGGTATCGTGCAAGCAGCCGGTGACGACCGTTTTAGTTCTATTTCCGACGAAAAGGGAGAATTTGAAATCAAGATTCCCTTTTATGCTACACAGTTGTTGGTGCGTACGCCCACTTATGCCCTTGTCCGGGTACATTTGCCCGGGAAAGGTAAGGAACTGGAGGTAAAAATGTATTCGGAACATTTCTCGGACGGAAATGCCGCCCGTGTAAGAGTGACTAATATGAACTGGGCAGAGGATTTCTCCATGACGTCATCTCTTACGGTCGAAGACGAAATGGCTAAAAAGTTAGGTGCAGACCTGAGAATCCTGTCTCGGTCGGGAAATCCGGCTGAAGGATCGAATCTGTTCATCGGCGGTTTCACCTCATTAAACGCTAATGCACAGCCTTTGTTCGTCGTGGACGGTGTGATTCTTGACACTCAAAACGGGCGCTCTTTGATGCATGAGGGATATGTGAACAATGTGCTTTCCGCCATCAGTGTGAATGATATCGAGAAGGTGACGGTATTGAAGAATGCGACGGCACTTTATGGTGCGAAAGGGGCCAACGGCGTGGTGGTTATAGAAACGAAACGAGCCAAAAGCATGGCAACCCGCATAGACGTGGATATATATGGTGCCATGGAGCTGATGCCCAAATTACCCACGATGATGAATGCCGACCAATATCGTCTTTATGCATCCGATGTGATGGGCAACGTCACCACGACTCCGGATTTTCTGGACGATTATACTCAAGACCGCCAGAAATACGCCACTTATCATAATAATACGGATTGGAAAGATTATGTGTACAGGGAAGCTTTTACACAAAACTATGGAGTGAATGTCCAGGGCGGGGACGATGTGGCAAGTTATAATTTGTCTATCGGCTACGCCAATGCACAAAGTACTTTGAAGAATAATGATTTCACGCGGCTGAACATGCGTTTCAATACGGATGTGCGGTTTACTAAGAACTTGGACTGTAGTCTTGATGTGGCATATTCCAATACTACCCGTAATTTACGTGACGATGGGATGAAAGACGGTGAAATACTTGCCCCTGGAGCGTTAGGGCTTATCAAAGCTCCTATCTTGGCGGCATATATTCCCGACAGCGAGGGACGTCCCTCTTCCTCTTTGGCCGATTATGACTGTTTCGATTTGTCCAATCCGTTGTCTATCCTGGAGAATGGCGAAGCCAGCAATAAGAACCGTTTGGAGTATACGCTCTTTTCGTTGAGTGCCCGGCCGAAGTGGAAACTTAATCGTTACCTGACACTCTCAGAGAGAGTGAGTTACGTATTGAATAATGTGACGGAACGTTCTTTCATTCCAGACGAAGGGGTACCGTCTTTTTCCGACGGGACGGATGAATTGACGACGAACCAGTCCAAAGCTTATTCCAGCAAGCAGTTGTCGGTGTCGAGCGACACACGGATTGATTGGACGCGTCGTTATGGTGGCCATGTAATCAATCTGTTCGGCGGTTTCCGTTACATGAGCGATTCGTTTAATTCGGATGCCATGCGGGCGGATAATACCGTGGGTGACAAGCTGCCGAATATAACGGAGGATATGGTTAACCGTTTGGTGGATGGCATTTTCGAGGAATGGAAATCTACGGCCGTGTATCTGAATGCCGGTTGGAATTATGGAGACAAATATTTCTTGCAAGGTACGGTGACGGGCGAGACCTCCACTCGTTTCGGTAAAAATGCCCATGGGGGTGTGGAAACTGGGAG
>ENA-OQDM01001055-OQDM01001055.1-human-gut-metagenome-genome-assembly--contig:-NODE-1055-length-12249-cov-1.197080_pt1 | contig 12249 bp, 15 predicted proteins | sample MGYA00242772_ERZ504605 | MGnify/ENA primary metagenome ERZ504605 (study PRJEB26092, sample SAMD00036348) | human gut metagenome | host: Homo sapiens | study: EMG produced TPA metagenomics assembly of... | reverse complement strand
CGTTTGAGGCGGATATTGAAACGGAAATGAGTGCGGAACGGGGATTTCAAACCTTATATGTCTAATATTTCTTAAAATATTCGGTCTTCACCTTGGATACTGATAGTTTCATTCTATTTTTGCAAAATAGAAGTTAATTTTAAACGTAATGTGTAGGTATAGTTGGAAAAAGGTTAGTTTGTGGGCGCTATTGACGTTCTTTAGTACCGTAAGCGCTTCGGCTGTAGACCGCGTGTCCATCCGGGCCAAAGCCGATTCGGTAGGACGTGATGTGTCTTTTTCCGAATATACTCATATTTACAGAACGAAAAGGGTCTCTTCGACTTATCCGATTAAGATTAAGATGAAGGGAGGTTCGTTGTTGGTTACGAGCCAACATTCCCAGATGCTTCCGGTGTATAAGGGCAATGGTGTATTTTACGGGTTGTTCCGACTGAACAAAGGGACAAACTGGATTAGTGGATTGCCGAAGGGTACTTATATCATTAACAACTCTAAGGTGACGGTATCGTGAGACATCTTTACGAATAGGGGAGATTAAGTTAAAGATGGAGGGTTGCTGTTGCAATGGAGACAAAGGAAAGAATCATGCCGGATAAAGCTGTGACATTAATCGATCTTGATGACATCATACGGACGCGTGCCGGAAAGAAAGCCAAATATATTCCCGGTTTTCTGATTAACGGGCTCAAACGTCTCATTCATCAGGATTTCATTAATGAGTATCTGCGTCAAGGTTATGTCGGTGTTGACTTTTGTGAACACACACTGGCTTATTTGGATGTGAAGGTAAAGGTGGACGGTTTGGAAAACATTTCCGATTTATCCCGAAAATATACTTTTGTGTCCAACCATCCGTTGGGAGCCATAGACGGGGTGACTTTGGGAATGGTGCTCGGCCGTCATTACGACGGGAAGATTAAGTATTTGGTGAATGACCTTCTGATGAACCTGAAAGGATTGGCTCCCCTATGTATACCTATCAATAAGTTGGGGAAACAGGCGCGTAACTTCCCTCAAATGGTAGAGAATACTTTTCGTTCCGACGACCAGGTCATCATGTTTCCGGCCGGCATTTGTTCGCGGCGTATGAAAGACGGTAGCATAAGGGACTTGGCATGGAACAAGACGTTTATCGTGAAAAGTGTGGCTACCCGGCGGGATGTGGTGCCTATACATTTTATAGGGCAGAATTCCGACCGCTTTTATTCCATCGCGGAATGGTGCAAACGGTTGCATCTCAAGTTTAACCTGGCCATGCTGTTTTTACCCGATGAGATGTACCGCAGCAGGCATGGCGAGTATCGGGTCGTAATCGGGAAACCGATACCATGGAGCACGTTCGACAAATCCAAAAGCCCCCAACAGTGGGCGCAGGAAGTGAAGGAACAAGTGTATAAGTTATAAAGAGAAGAAAACAGATTGATGATATGGAAGAAATCATAGCTCCGGTGAGTAAAGAACTGCTGAAGGCAGAACTGACCGCGGATAAGAGGTTGCGTTATACGAACAAAAGCCACAATGAGATATACGTGGTGACGTGGCAGGATTCACCGAATGTGCTTCGTGAAATCGGCCGTTTGCGTGAAATCGCTTTCCGGGCTGCCGGTGGAGGTACGGGGGATGTCGCTCGATTTGGATGACTTCGACATGATGGAAGAACCCTATAAGCAGTTGATCGTGTGGGACCCCGATGTAGAAGCCATTTTAGGCGGCTATCGTTACTTGTTGGGGGCAAAGGTGAAGCTGAGTGAGGACGGGCAACCTATTTTGGCCACTTCCCACATGTTCCACTTCTCGGAAAACTTTATGAGAAACTATATGCCTTATACGATAGAACTCGGACGTTCGTTCGTGACGTTGGAATACCAGAGTACGCGCCAAGGTTCAAAAGGCCTGTTCACTTTGGACAACTTGTGGGACGGTCTGGGGGCATTGACGGTTTTAGTGCCTGACGTACGCTATTATTTCGGAAAGATGACCATGTATCCGTCTTATAACCGTTATGGGCGTGATATGATTCTGTATTTTCTGAAAAAGCATTTCGAGGATAAGGACAGGCTGATAGTGCCGATTCATCCCTTGCAACTGGAAGCCGATACGGAAGAATTGCGTAAATTGTTCGTTTACGAGGATTTCAAGGAAGACTATAAGATATTGAATTCGGAAGTTCGCAAGCTGGGTTATAATATCCCGCCTTTGGTGAACGCTTACATGGGGTTGTCGCCCACGATGAAGATGTTCGGCACGGCTATCAACGACGAATTTGGCGACGTGGAGGAGACCGGCATCCTGATTGCTGTGGACGAGATTCGGGAGGAAAAGCGCAGGCGGCACATTGAAACCTTCTCCGGACGCGGATAACGGAGGAGGGCGGCCTGATCCTCTCGGTTATACGAAAGGCAGGCTCATGCCATTGATTTTACGATATAAATCCAACGCATATACGTCCGTCATGCCGGAGATGTAATCCAATACGGCCATGATGCGGTCGTAGAGCCGTTCGGCGCCGATGTCGTACTGTTGCGACACGCGGTTGATGAGTAACTGCGAATACGCTTTTTCTGGGTGGCATACCGCTTCTGTCATGAGTTCCAACAGCGTGGTGATAACCTGAAAACCGGCCAGTTCGATATCCACGACATCCTTGCTCCGGTAAATCTTGGCGTATGCCATGCTTTCGCAAGCTTTGTAAGCCCTTCGCGGCGTTTCGGAAATGTGGTCGATGAGGCAACCTTCAAAGGTACTGGCCAGGATTTCTTCTTCATTGTCCAAAAACACTTTTACGCATTCACTCTCCAAGCAACCGATGACACAGGAACGCAGGTAGACGATTTGTTCGTTGATGTCGCTGACGTATTGCAGGTTTTTTCGGATACTTTTTTGGCGTTCTTCCTCGAAGAAGCCCAGCAATAAGCTTTGAGTCTCGTCCGTACTGAGGATTTTCAGTTTATGCGCATCCTCGATGTCCATAATCTCATAACAAATGTCATCGGCCGCTTCTACCAAATATACGAAGGGATGGCGCACATATCGCAGGCTGCCTTCTACGCTGGTCTGACGAGGAATGCCCAGTTCTTCAGCTATCCGTTGGTAGACGGGGATTTCGCTTTGAAAGAAACCGAATTTGGCATGTCCGCCAGCCAGATTGGACGAAAAGGGGTATTTGACGATGGAAGCCAAGGTGGTGTAAGTCATGACAAACCCTCCGTCGCGCCGGCCTTTGAAGTGGTGGGTCAGCAACCTGAATGCGTTGGCGTTTCCTTCGAAATGAATCAGGTCGTTCCATTCCCGTTCGCTGAGCCGGTCCCCGTTCGTGGGGTCGCAGTAGGTCTTCAGCCAGTTGCCTTTGCCTTCGCTGAAGAACGTCCCGATGGCTCTCTCGCCCGAATGTCCGAAGGGCGGATTTCCTAAATCATGTGCCAGGCAGGCGGCCGACACGATGGCACCGGCTTCGCTCAGGTGGCTTCCGGACAGTTCCGGATGCTTTTGTAGGAGTGCCCGAGAGATATCGTTGCCCAAGGAACGTCCTACGCTGGACACCTCCAGACTGTGGGTCAGCCGGTTGTGGACGAATACGCTTCCCGGGAGCGGGAACACCTGCGTTTTGTTCTGCAAACGTCTGAACGGTGCAGAGAATATAAGACGGTCATAATCGCGTTGGAATTCCGTGCGGTCGTCTTTCCGGACCTGGTGATATTTTTCCAATCCCAGCCGTTTGTTGGATATCAGTTGCTGCCAATTCATATTCATTCCTGTAGATTCTTCACAAAAGTAATTAAAAAGGTTGACATTCGCTCTTTTTAGCTAAAAAATCAATGGCTGTGTTCAGAGAATTGGTTATTTTTGTACCTCAAAAACAATCATTTCTACATATAATGGAAGTACGTGTTATTAATAAATCCCATCATCCGTTACCTCAATATGCCACTTCGGACTCGGCAGGAATGGATCTTCGTGCCAATCTGGACAGCCCCATCGTGTTGAAACCTCTGGAGCGTTGCCTGGTGCCGACGGGACTCTATATCGCCTTGCCGCACGGGACGGAGGCACAAATCCGGCCGAGGAGCGGACTGGCCTTGAAAAAAGGGATTACCGTGTTGAACTCACCGGGGACGATTGATGCGGACTACCGGGGGGAGATTTGTATCATTTTGGTCAATTTGTCGTCCGAGCCGTTCGAGATACGGGACGGAGAGCGGATTGCGCAGATGGTCGTGGCAAGTTATGAGCAGGCCGGATGGAAGCCTGTGGAGAGTTTGGATGAGACGGAAAGAGGTGCGGGTGGTTTCGGCCATTCGGGAGAAAAATAAAGTCAGTGAAGAAGATTACAGTTTTGATATGCGGAGTCTGGGCCATGTGGTCTGCCTGTTTCACGTCTTGTGCGACGGGAGAGAAAACGCAAGGTATATCGGCCGAGGCACAACGCCGCTTCGATTATTATTATGCCGAGGCGTGAAGAGCAAGTTGGCCGGGCGTTACGATGATTCTTTCGAGTTGTATAAACATTGTTTGGACATCAAGCCCGATGCGGCCGAGGTGTTATACAATCTCGGATTGTATTATCTGGGGATGGACGACTCTGCCCGATGCGCGTCGCATCTGTCCCGTGCGGTGGCTTTGGAGCCGGACAATATATATTATAAGGAAGCCCTTGCGTCTTTTTATTTGCGCAACCGGGATGATGTGAAGGCCGTGCCTGTACTCGAAGATATGGTGCGGTGCAATCCGACCCGTTCGGATGTATTGGCGCAGTTGGTAAACATGTACATGGATCGTGAGCAATACCGCGAGGCAATCAGCGCACTCGACCGCATAGAGACGCTTGAAGGCAAGAATCTGTCCATCAGTATGGAAAAGTTTCGTCTTTATCGTGAATTGAAGGAAGACGATCAAGCTTTTGCCGAATTGGAAAGTCTGGCGCGGGAGAATCCTAATGATTTGGCTTATCGCGTATTAATCGGCGATCAATATCTGTTGCTGCAACAGCCGGATAAAGCTCTTGCCGTTTATGAGGAAGTCCGGAAAAAAGAGCCGGGAAACCAGGCTTTACGCATGTCCATGCTCGATTATTATAAGCAGACGGGCCAAGATTCGCTTTATCAGACCCAGTTGGATGCAATCTTATATGGAAAATGAGACTGACGAACGGGCCAGGGTTATGCTCATGCGTAACTATATCGTAGACCAAGAGAATGCGCATGCCGACAGCACTTTGGTATTAGCCGTTTTCGACCGCATCTTCGATTCTGTCCCTGAGACGGTGGATATGCTGACGCTTTATGCCTCTTATCTGCAAATGAAACATATAAATGACCAGCTCGAACCGGCTTTGGAACGTATTCTGAAGCTTGAGCCGGACAATCAGGTAGCTTTGTACCAGTTGGTGCAACTGGCTGTCCATGCCAATGACTATCCGAAGGTGGCGGACATTTGTACGCGTGCCATCATGCACTATCCGGAACAATTACCCTATTATTTCTATTTAGGTTTTTCTTATTATCAGCTTGAACGTCAGGACAAGGCTTTGGATGTGTTCCGCAAAGGCGTGCGGCAGATTAAACCGGATACGGACCACGGCATTGTGGCCGATATGTATTCCATCATGGGCGACTTGTACTACAGCAACGGACTGAAAGATTCGGCTTTCATTGCATACGACTCCTGTCTGGTGTACAACCCGGAGAATGTCGGTTGCCTGAATAATTACGCTTATTATCTCTCATTGGAAAAAAAGGATTTGGACAAGGCTGAAGAAATGAGCCACCGCACGATTGTGGCGGAACCGGGAAACAAAACCTATATCGACACTTATGCCTGGATTCTTTTTATCAAGGGAAAGTATGCCGAAGCCAAGCTTTATATGGACCGTGTCCTTGTAGGGGATATCGAGAAAGACGAAGAAGTGTCCGGCGGGGTCCTGGAGCATGCCGGGGATATTTATGCACAATGCGGTGACATGGAGGGCGCCTTGAAGTATTGGAAGATGGCGCAGGAAAAGGGGGGAGATGTTTCCCAGCTTTTGAAAAAGAAGATTCAATTGAAAAAGTATATTGAAGAATGAAGAGAATGAATTTCGTATGGGGCGTCCTGATTGCCGCTTTTGTATTGTTGCTCTCAGCTTGCCGTTCCACTAAAAACATAACGCAGACGGAGCCGCAAGGTGAAGGAAGTGCCGTAGAATGGGTAGATAAGATGGCGTTGTCCGGTTTGAAGGAGGGGACTGTCACTTCAAAGATGAACCTTGATTTGAATTTGGGCGGGAAATCTTTGTCGGTGGGTGGAAGCTGTAACTTGAAACGGAATGAGGTGATCCAGCTTTCGCTTGTGGCCATGGGTTTTATGGAAGTAGGACGTCTGGAATTTACGCCCCAATATATGATGATGGTCAACCGGATGGGAAGGGAATACGTAAAGGTGGACTACGCAGACGTGCCTTATTTGCAGCAGGCCGGTGTGGATTTTTATACGTTGCAGGCTCTTTTCTGGAGCGATGTGTTTGTGCCGGGACAGGAAGGCCGGTGGCAAGAGCAGGACTTTACCATCTCGAAGAATCAGGAAAGTACGATTCTGACTTCTAAGGCCGGTTCGTTGTTGCAATGTCAGTTCGTGGTCGACTTGCTGACCGGGTTGATTCGCAATACGTCTATTGTCGCTACAGGTCAAGGTTCCGTGCCCCGTCTGAACTGGACTTATCAGCATTTTGCAAATGTGGAGCAAAAAAGTTTTCCCGATAAGATGCAGTTGTCTGTCACGGGAGCGGGGAAAGACCTGACGGCTGTCTTTTCGCTGAGTAATTTGAAATGGAATGCGAAAAGCATCGAGTTGACTCCGGAACCGGGTGGAAAATACAAGAGGGTCAGTCCCGACCTGATTTTAAAACAACTGATAAAATGAAATGTAGGTTAGTCATGTTTTTTACGGTGTGGATGCTCGTGTCCGGCGGAGGAACGCTGGAGGCGCAGACCAATCGTAAGATCAAGGCACTGCAGACTCAGAAGAAAGAAATACAGAAGGGCTTGACCCGTTCCCGGAAAGAACTGAAAACGACAGAGAAGACCGTAGCCACCAAGCTACGTGACATCAGCATGATAGCCAACCGGCTGGAGGCACGCCAACGTTATATCGACACGATGGAGGTGCAGTTGAAAAAGGTCAGCGACCAGGTAAATACACTGGAACGGAAAGTGGAGCGTACGGCAGCCGAATTGGAAACAAAGAAGGCCGATTATGCCAGAGCCTTGCGTTATGCACGGGCTTGCAAGTCGGTGGGAAGTCCTTTGCTTTTCGTGCTTTCCACCCGTTCTGTGACTCAGATGTACCGTCGTTCGCGTTATGCCCGGGAATATGCCAATTATCAGCGTACGTTGGCAGAGCAAATTGTACGTAAGCAGGATGATTTGCTGGCACAGAAGAATGAATTATTGGGGGTGAAAGCGGAGAAAAACCGTTTGATTGCCGAATGTGAGCAGCAAAAGGCTTTGTTGCAAAAGCAGCATGACGAAGAGCAAAAGAACGTAGCCGGCTTGCGGCAGAAGCAGAAACACCTGAAAAAAGAGGTGGAACAACAGCAACAGCAGCTTTCCGCTTTGGACAAGAAAATAGACCAGATGATAGCCTACGAGGTGGAGCAGGCACGCAAGAGAGCCGAGCTGCCCGTAAGAAAGCCGAAGCCGAGGCACGCCGGAAAGCGGAGAAGCAGCGGAAGCAGGGCCGTAATCAAGCCGCTTCGGGAAAGAAAGAAGAGAAAAAATCTTCTTCCATCCCTCCGGAGTATAAATGGATTACGCCCCAGGACCAGGCTTTGAATGGCAATTTCGTCCGGAACAAGGGGAGGCTGCCGGTACCTATTACGGGGAGTTACATGGTAGGCAGCCATTTCGGAACCTATAATGTGCCGGGCTTGAAGAATGTACGTTTGGATAATAAGGGAACCAATTACGTAGGGCGTCCCGGAGCTATGCACGCTCATTTCGACTTGGCGAGTCTCAGCCGTCTTCCAGTTTGGAGATACCAAGAATGTATTGGTACGCCATGGCAGTTATATTTCTGTTTACTGTAACTTGTCTTCCGTACGGGTAAGCAAGGGACAGAAAGTCAAGGCGCGTGATATTCTGGGTACGGTGGAAAACGACGGTACGGGTAATTGCGTGCTGCACTTCCAACTGCGAAAGGAGACTCAGAAACTGAACCCCGAAGTCTGGATAGGGCGTTGAGAGGCTTTCAGCCGGAGCCGCAAATCTTTCTTTATATCTGTAGGCCGTCTAACAGCTCGATGTATAAGGCTATGGCCTCCCGGATTTCCGTTACGGTGATGTATTCGTCCGCCGTGTGGGAACGTGAGGATTCGCCCGGCCCCATTTTCAAAGACGGGAAGTGCATCAGCGCCTGGTCGGAGAGCGTAGGCGAGCCGAAAGGTGTGCGTCCCAAGGCTTTGGCTTTGGCCACAATGGGATGGGTTCTCGTCTATGCGCGAAGAATTCAGGCGGAAAGAGCGGGCTTTCACTTCACCGTCCGTATGGGCGCAGGCCGTCCGGTAGATTTCTTCGTTGGAGTAGTTTTCATTGCTGCGTACGTCTACGGTGAAACGCATTGGTCCGGCACGACGTTGTGTTGCGTGCCGGCATGGATGACCGTTACACTCATTTTCACGTCTCCCAAGAGCGGGGAGGTCTTCGGAAACCGGTACGTTCTGAACCACTCCATGTCCTTCATGGCTTTGTAAATGGCGTTTTCCCCTTCGTTGCGTGCCGCATGCCCCGACTTGCCGTAGGCAGTGACGTCCAGTACCATCAGCCCTTTTTCGGCAATGGCCGGTTCCATGCCGGTAGGTTCGCCTACTAAGGCCAAGTCGATGTGCGGCAACAAGGGGAGTGCCGATTCTATACCGTTCTTTCCCGAAACTTCTTCTTCGCACGAGGCCAGGAAGATGAGGTTATAGGGTTGTTCCTTGCCGGATAACGTGCAGAAAGCCTGCCACAAGGCGACCACGCTGGCTCCGTCGTCGTTTGTGCCTAATCCGTAAATACGTTCGCCTTCCCTTGTGGGGCGGAACGGGTCTCGCGTCCAACTTGCAGCCGGTTTCACGGTGTCGATATGAGCGTTCAACAGCAGGGTGGGGCGCCCGGTCCGGTAAAACGGCGAGATGCACCAAAGGTTATGTCCTGTACGGTGAGGCGTTTTGCCCCGTTCTTTCATGAATTTTCCAATAAGTCGGCCACTTCCTTTTCTTCTCTGCTTACGGAGGGAAGGCTTACCATTCGTTCGAGCAGGCCGACGGCTTCCTGTGTCAATGCTTCAATGTCCATAATTGCGTTTCTTTGAGGCAAAGTTAAGGTATTTTGGAGAAAAATTAAATATTTTGAGGTTTTCTTGTGCATCGTTTCATTTAAAACCATATCTTTGTATAGATTAAAAAGTCAAAACTATGCTAAATACAAGTCTTTTCTCAGTGCTCGTCCATGAACAGGCCAAACGTTATGGCGACAAAACGGCCATTGAGCTATCGCGATTATGAAAAGAATGTGTGGGTTCCGGTTTCCTGGAATCGGTTTTCGGAAGTCGTACGGAAGTATCTGCATCCCTGTTGGCTTTGGGGTGGATGTGCAGGAGAATCTGGCTGTTTTTTCGCAGAACATGCCCGAATGCTTGTACGTGGATTTCGGGGCTTACGGTGTGCGGGCCGTCACGATACCGTTTTATGCTACCAGTTCGGAGAGCCAGGTGGTTTACATGGTGAACGATGCCGAAATTCGTTATGTGTTTGTCGGCGAACAATACCAATACGATATCGCTTTCCGCAGCATGCCTCATTGTCCGACGCTTCAGAAACTGATTATTTTCGATTCTTCCGTGGTAAAGAACCCGCAGGACACGGTGTCGGTTTATTTTGAGGAGTTTTTGCAAGCCGGTGCCGGACATGAAGAGAACGAGGAGTTGAAGCGGCGTGCGGCCGAACTTCGGATGGACGACTTGGCCAATATACTTTATACCTCGGGAACCACGGGGGCCAGCAAGGGGGTGATGTTGAGCCATAGGATGTATCACGATGCGATTATCGCCAATGACGCGGTCCTGACGCTTGGGGAAAAGGATGTCGTGTTGAACTTCCTTCCTTTCACCCATGTGTTTGAGCGGGCGTGGTCTTACCTCTGCTTGTCCGAGGTGCGCAGTTGGCCGTCAATTTGCGGCCTGCCGACGTGTTGCAGTCGTTGCAGGAAGTGCATCCGACGTGTATGTGTGCCGTACCCCGTTTTTGGGAGAAAGTATATGCCGGCGTGCAGGAGAAGATAAGGCAAAGCAATCCCGTGCAGCGTAAATTGCTGCATGAAGCACTTCAGGTAGGCAAGGCGTATAATGTGCATTACAAGATGCGCGGTCTGATTCCTCCCGTTTCACTGAGGTTGCGGTATGCGTTTTTCGAGAAAACCGTAATCGCTCTTTTAAAACGGACTTTGGGGTTTGAGAACGCTAACTTTTTCCCTACTGCCGGAGCTGCCATTCCACCGGTAGTGGAAGAGTTCGTCCATTCGGCCGGCATCAATATGGTGGCCGGTTATGGATTGACGGAGTCCACAGCCACGGTTTCTTGCGACCGGAACGGGCAACCCAAGACGATAGGGTCCGTAGGGCGGCTCATCGGCGGATTGCAGTTGAAGTTCGGCGAAGACAATGAGATACTGCTGCGCGGAACGTCCATAACCAAAGGATATTACCGGAAGGATGAGCCGACCCGTGCGGCCATCGACGAGGACGGATGGTTCCATACCGGCGATGCCGGTTATCTCAAGAACGGTGAGTTGTTCCTCACCGATCGGATTAAAGATTTGTTCAAGACCTCTAACGGGAAGTACATTGCTCCGCAGATGATAGAGTCGAAACTGGTGGTAGACCGTTACATCGACCAGATTGTAGTGATTGCCGACCAGCGTAAATTCGTATCGGCGCTTATCGTTCCCGAATACAATCTGTTGAAAGATTTTGCCGAACGCCATCATATCCGTTTTACCGATACGGCGGATTTGTGCCGGAATGCCGACATCAACAAGATGTTGCTTTTCCGTATCAATACCTTGCAGCAAGAGTTTGCCCATTATGAACAGGTGAAGCGCATCACGTTGCTGCCCGAGCCGTTCAGCATGGAAAAAGGAGAGCTGACCAATACGTTGAAGGTGAAGCGTCCGGTGGTGAACCGTAACTATGCGACCGAGATAGAAGCCATGTACGTGGAGGATACGCCGCCGGAAGTTCCTTGTCCGCCACCGGTGACTCCTTCTGTCTGAGTGTAAACTCTGCCATTATGGCAGAGTTTTGAGAACATTCACAGACTAAAAAAGGATAAGAAGTATCGTTCTGGAAAGAAATCTTGTATAAAAATACGGCTTTTCAGGACTAAAATGCAAATATACGGTATATATGCAAATCATTGTGCTGAGAACAAAAAATCATTTGGCTGAAAGCGATTTTTTGTTCTCAGCATGTTTTTCGCATTTTCTCAGTACGACGGGGAATAAGGGGGCTTAAAAGGGAATAAAGACCTCTTGTTTTGGGGTGTTTTTTCTTTATTAGCCCGTTTTCCGATTGCAAAAATCCGAAACAGATTGTCGTGCCGAGGGACGAAATGGAATCATTTCGATGGCGACATTGCCGCAGGTTGACGGAAATACGGCTTCTTTTGTCAAGCCGGATGGACGAACGGCTGACGGTTTGATAAAAAGACATGCTTTGAGATTCGTTTATAGACGGGCAAGGACGCGGATGCCCTCAAATAAGCGATTCTCGGACGATGAAAACTGACAAAATGGCAGACATGGGAAGTCTGCATACCTTTGTCTATGCTTGTCCTCTTTTATTTTTGAGTGGGATAAATAAGGTTTTTGTTTTTTTATATCTATCTTTGCTTATGCGAAGATAGGATGCGGCTCGGCATAACCAAGCCAGAAACTGCGTTTTTCGCTTGTCTCTGCGCTCGCCTTTCACTATCTTTGTACCAAAGTTTTTAGTTTATGATAACCATTGAGCAACTGAAAGATGTAAAAACGCGTACTGAGGCGCTTTACCGCTATCTGGATATTGAAAACAAGAAAATCCAAGTGGAGGAAGAGCAGCTCCGCACACAGGCGCCGGGATTTTGGGACGATGCCAAGGCTGCGGAAGAGCAGATGAAAAAAGTAAAGGGATTGCAGAAGTGGATTGACGGTTATAAGGAGGTCAAGACGCTTTGCGATGAGTTGGAACTTGCTTTTGATT
>ENA-OQDM01001054-OQDM01001054.1-human-gut-metagenome-genome-assembly--contig:-NODE-1054-length-12255-cov-2.218008_pt1 | contig 12255 bp, 14 predicted proteins | sample MGYA00242772_ERZ504605 | MGnify/ENA primary metagenome ERZ504605 (study PRJEB26092, sample SAMD00036348) | human gut metagenome | host: Homo sapiens | study: EMG produced TPA metagenomics assembly of... | reverse complement strand
TCGAGCAAGACTCCCTACCTCTTTTAGGATGGTAGTAGAAAATGTAAATTTGTCTCGAGTGGGAGTCCAATCTCCGACTGAGATAAACGCTCCGCGAGGATGCGCAGTGATTCTGATAGGAATATGTCAGCTTAGCTGACCAGAATCACGCGCCAAGTCTCACGGATGTTCGACTTGAAATAATTCACATATGGGACAGTAAATAGCGCTTGCTATTTATTGTCTCTTTTATTATAATTTAATGTGCGTGACAAGGCTGTTATGTGTTATTATGTACAAAAATGGGAGAGAAAAAATGTGGCAGTTCATTCTAGGGAGTGCAGGATTTCTCCTGTATTTTATTTATGATATAAACAGCATTAAAAAGAAAAATACATTTTTCCAAAAATTTTTCGCATGGGGGACGGTTCTGGTGGTTTTATCGCTCGTCATGGAGCTCTGGCTCTCGTGGGGGCAGTGCCAGCACAGAATCGGAAGAATAATTGGATTTGGAACAGGAGCCTTGTGTTTCCTTGCACTTCTTATATATACCTTGTTTTTTGCCCTTCCCTTTGAAGAAACTTACTGTGAAGAAAACAAATTACGTGCGGCATATACAGAGGGTGTGTACGGTCTGTGCCGTCATCCCGGAGTTTTATGGTTCGCAGGAGCATATCTTTGCATGTGGGGAATGTTTGGCGGATGGAGACAGGGAATCTATTTTCTGCTTATGATTTTTTGGAACTATCTGTATATCATTTTTCAGGATCTGTGGACTTTTCCACAGACATTTTTTAATTACAGGGAATATCAGAAAACAACCCCGTTTTTAATGCCGAATAGAGATAGCATAAAGAAATGCTTATATAGTATCAGAAAACAATGATCGATCTGGAGCGGACAGACTATGAATTTAGAAGAAAAATTAAAAAAACAACAGTATAAAGAAATATGGCAGCAGTACTGTGGATTCCTGGATCTGTCGATGAATGGATACATGAAGATTCAGCGTCGGTTGATGGAGGAACAGGTTAAGCTGTGGAGCAACTGTGGTCTGGGACAGTCTATTCTGAAGGGAAAACATCCTCAAAATCTGGATGAATTCAGAAAAATGGTACCGCTGACAACCTACGATGATTACGCGGATATTCTGCTTGCCAAGCAGCCGGATATGCTTCCGGGAAATCCGGTCATCTGGATCCAGACAACCTGGGAAGGTGGAAAGCACCCGATCAAGGTGGCACCGTATACTCGAAGCATGCTGGACACCTATCGGAATAATGTTACAGCATGTCTGATCTTATCGACCAGCAAAGAAAAAGGATCTTTTGATGTAGCAGCTACAGATAAATTCCTGTATGCGCTGGCACCACTTCCTTTTGCAACAGGACTCTTTCCGTTGGCTCTGGGCGAGGAGATTGGAATCGAATTCCTGCCCGCAGTAAAAGAAGCCGTAAATATGAGTTTCAGCGAAAGAAACAAATTAGGATTTAAGATGGCGATGAAGAAAGATCTTGGCTTTTTCTTTGGACTTGGAAGCGTAGCTTATGCAGTAGCTTGAGTCTTTCTTCGCTGACAAACGGCGGTGGAGGCGGCGGAGTAAAACTGTCAAGCCTTATGCAATGCAAGCCACATATGATATTACGTCTGCTGCAGGCAAAGCGTCGCTGCAAAAAAGAAAACCGCGCAATGCTTCCAAAAGATCTTTTCCATCTAAAAGGATTCATGGTAGCCGGCACAGATAACCTCTGCTACAAAGACGACCTCGAGGAACTCTGGGGAATCCGTCCGATGGAATTATTTGCCGGTACAGAACCATCCATTATGGGAACAGAGACCTGGACAAGAAAAGGAATGTATTTCTTTCCGGATACAGCGTTTTATGAATTTATCACCGAGAAGGATATGATGCGAAATTACGAAGATCCTTCTTACATCCCGCCGACTTATCTGATGGATGAAGTTCGGCCGGGAGAAAAATACGAACTCGTATTTACTATTCTCAAAGGTGGCGCGTTTGCCCGCTACCGCTGTGGTGATATGTATCGCTGCGTCGGTCTGGAGAACCGTGAAGATGAGACAAGGATCCCGCGCTTTGAATATGTGGACCGAGTGCCGTGGATTATCGATATTGCAGGATTTACAAGGATTTCGGAAAACGGAATCCGCAGCGTGATCGCTCTTTCAAAGCTGCCGATCATAAACTGGGTTGCAACAAAAGAATATAATGAACAGAATCGTCCATATCTGCATATGTATGTGGAACTGGAACGTGATGCACTGCTCAATACTGCGATGAGCACAAATATTTTGAAAGATCTTTTGAGTACATATTTCAAATATATTGATCAGGATTACAGGGATTTGAAAAAGATTCTTGGAATGGATCCTCTGCAGGTGACGATCTTTACTTGTGGGACATTTGAAGCCTATGAGAAAAAGACCGGTAAGAAGATACATCAGATGAGTCCTTCACATTATGAATTGAAGGAACTGCTTGATATACAGGAAAGTATGAACAGAGTGAGATAAGATTTAAATAAGAATGAAAACGAGAGTGGAGTAAGGGGAGTTTATGGGAACCTACGGATATATATCAATCATAGCCATGCTGTGTTATGGATTTATGCTGTTGATGTTTTTGACAGCAAAGAGAAATAGAATAATAAACAGTTTCCTGGTGGTGCTGACGGGCCTGCTATTCTGGACTGGAGGTTCTGCTTTTATGCGAGCACAGCTTTGGCCTGGATGTGAATTCTGGTATCAGGTTTCCCTGTTGGGAATTTTGCTGCTGCCATATGCGTACTACCGTTTTATACTCGCCTTTGGCGGTGAAAAGAGCGGTATTGCGGGAAGAATATACTTTGTGGTCATGCTGACCTGCTTCTGGCTGAATGCACAATTTGGAGTTTTCCTTGAAGCTCCCAAAATGGTAGAAAAAAACGGAGCTGCAGCTTTTGTATATGAGATCAAGCCTGCAATCATCGTATTTTTTATACCATCGGCAATTTTCTTGATCCATCTTCTTACAGTCATTGTACGGATCTGTAAAAACAATCCGACTATGAAAGTCCAGTATGAACCGGTTATGCTGGGAGTCCTTGCATTGTTCTTAGGAAATGCATTTCTTGGAATTCCGTTCTTCAGCGGATTTCCGATTGATATCTTAAGTGGTGTAGTAAATGTATTTTTACTGTTCTACGCACTGATCCGAAGACGCTTGTTCCGCCTGCAGATGCTGGCATCCCCTTCCCTGTGTTATGGTGTTGGATTCCTGTTTTCCATTCTTGTTTTCTTAAATATTGTTCCATCCCTGCAAAATCTATTTCATATGCGGGCGGATAAGAACACCCGGATTTACACTCTTGTTTTTTCAATCGTCTTTCTGATCATTTATGCACTCTTTACTTATCTGTGGAAGCTTTTGATCCGCTGCGTGTTTGTCAGAGAAGAAAACCATCAGGCTGAGAAGATCAGAGAATTTAATTCAGCAATCTCCAAAACTCTGGATCTTCAGGAAATCCTGGATAAAACGATCCATGTTATGAAAGATTTGATGGATGTTGGAAATATCTATATCTGTATGCAGGACGCACCTGGCGAGCCATATCGTGGGGTTGCAAGTGACCAGCCTTTAAGTGATCTGGCGTTTGCCTTTGAAGAAGAAAATCCAATGGTCCAGTGGCTGAAAGACCACGAAGAACCGATTATTTACCGTGATTTCCGCTACTCTGTAGAGTACAAGTCCATGTGGGAAGAGGAAAAACATCAGCTGGATAAAAACCATACACGTTACTGTGCCGGATTAAAAGATGGTGATAATCTGGCGGGAGTGATTCTGATCACATCATCTTCTTCAAAAAAGAGACTGGCATACGATGAAGTAGAGATAATCTCAAACATCACATCAGTGGCATCTATTGCTATCAAAAATGCAAAGCTGTATGAGAACGCCCGTCTTGAGGCAAGAACCGATGAACTGACTGGATTATTAAATCGAAAATATTTCTATGAAGTTCTCAATGAAGAGTTCGAGAAAAACAAAGACGCTTCGCTGGCACTGGCCATTATCAACGTAGATGATTTTAAATTATACAATCAGTTGTATGGTATAAAAGAAGGCGATATGTGTCTGCAGCGCGTCGCAGACATCATCAACAGCAGTGTGGGAGAAAGCGGATATACTGCTCGCTATGGCGCGAAAGAATTTGCTGTTCTGCTTCCAGACTACGACCTTTTCTCTGCCAGAAATCTGGTGGAATCCATTGCAAAACAGATATATGTTATGAATAACCGCAGAACCGACATGAAGCTCAAGCCGATCACAGTCAGTGCGGGAATCAGTGCAGCACCGTATGCGGCAAAGAATGTCAAAGAACTGCTGGAAAATGTTGATCTTGCGGTGTACCACGTAAAACACAGCGGGAAGAATGGAATTCAGGTCTTTGATACCATGTTCCGCAACAATAATAAAGATGCTCACGCAAAAACACATGCACATATTTACAAAGAATATGAATCAACCATCTACGCATTGACCGCAGCTATTGATGCAAAAGATCATTATACCTTCAGCCATTCCACAAATGTTGCCTATTATGCAACAGCACTTGCAAGAACACTTGGAATGAACGAAGATATGATAGAGATCATCCATCAGGCAGCACTTTTGCATGACGTCGGTAAAATTGGTATTCCGGAAAGTGTATTAAATAAGGCCGGATCATTGACAGATGAAGAATACGAGATGATCAAAGGCCATGTAGAAGCTTCCATCGACATTATCCGACATCTTCCGTCACTGGATTATGTTATCCCGGCGGTCATCGGTCATCATGAACGCTATGACGGGAAAGGATATCCGCGCCGTATTGCAGGCGAAGATATACCGCTGACGGCACGTATCCTGTGTGTGGCAGATTCATTCGATGCCATGACATCCATACGATGCTATAAGAAAGCCTTCCCTGTAAAAGTAGCTCGGGAGAAGCTGATTCAGGATGCAGGCAAACAATTTGATCCAGAGCTTGTTCGCAAGTTTGTAGAATGCCTGGATAACGGAACGATCAATCTTGTAAAAGCAGAAGAGGCATGACAACAGGGAGAAACCGACTGATGCAGATCATCGCAGGACAGATCAAAGATTTCTTCGAAGATATGCTCGGCGGAACTCACAAAGATTCTTTTGATTATCAGTTCAATACCATCCACGATTACAGTCTTATGGGAGGTCTTGATGGACTGATCATCAATTATGGAACTCTGGGACTGCAGTTAAAAAATGAGACTGCTGAGAAATTTGCCCGCAAATTCAATTCCATTCCTACCGTGTTCTCCTGGATGAACCAATCGTATATCATCAGAATGAGAAATGGATTTGTCCGAAAAATCTGCGACTTGCTGCCTATTACCGGAATGAAGAAGTGGATGCATTTCATTTCTATGACCGCCAGCCTGTAACAGACCAAAAAGGTATCTGTCAGTTGATGAGCGATAAGGATCTTTATGAAGCCAAGAAGCATCGACGAAAATCCGTTCGTAGACCTGAATCTTAATTTATTACAAAGAGAAGTCCACGACCTTCATTTGTCATGGACTTCTCTCCAGTTATCCAGGACTTCTTTCTCGTTACCCAGGAATTAAGGACTTGTTTTTTTAAGAAATATATAGTACAATTTCTGGTATGTCCTGTTAGTTTAATGGATAGAACAAGTGCCTCCTAAGAGAAAGCCGAGGCATTCCCCAAAGGGAAAAAATGAAAAACAACTTTCAGTTCGAATCTATTCTGAATAATGCCAAAGGTGACAACAAAGCATTCCCCAAATTTGGGAACGTTCTAATGTTACCAACTCAAAAAAATCTGTAGATTGACAACTCAAAAAAGAGTTGATAATCTTATATATGGCCGAAGGGAAAAATCCCAGAACCCCCAGTAAAATCAAGGGTTTGCGGCATGTGTCGTCATAGCTCAGCTGGATAGAGCACTCGCCTCCTAAGCGGTGACCAGAGTTATCGCCTCGGCATATAACAGAAAAATGAATTTGAGTTCGATTCTGTTATGTGATGTCACAATTAAGGGGACATGTGTTTTTGGAAAAGGCGATAGCTTCATACCAAAAAATTTCATCATATAAGATTGATTCAGCTGACGCAAGTCAGTTTTAAATCATAAAATTCAATGCCGTTGAAATGGCTGAAAACCTTGATTTTAAGCCAAAAATCCGGTATTTGTCCTGTTAGTTTAATGGATAGAACAAGTGCCTCCTAAGGGCTAGGTGGAACAAACGCCTTTTAATATGATAACTAGATAAAATTGAATAGATTTTTAAGAATGTCCCAGTACCTCAGCAGGATAGAGGGTTCGCCTCCTAAGCGAAACGTCGCAGGTTCGACTCCTGTCTGGGACGCCACAAACTCCGCTGAAAGCCTCATTTTACAAGGTTTTCAGCGTTTTCTTATTTATGGCTTTCTATTTACGCTGAATACGAATTGTTTTCAATCAGTCATTTTTTATTCGATATTTTTTAAGACTTTTAAAGAAATAGGCTTGCTAACACTTTTTTATTTTTGAAGAAAAATCGCTGGTTTTTTTGAAATTTGCTAACACTTTTGAAATTCTATCTTTGAAGTGCCTGCTTTAAAAATTGCTCTTTCATTTCTGGCGATAAAGATTTAATCAACTCCAATAATGCCATATCACTATCTGTTACAGCGGTATCTTGCGTTGGATTGTTCGTATCATCATTAAGCGTAGAATAAAATTCTTTATCCATTTTTTGTGCATTGAAACGTCTGTCCTCGTCAATAATTTCTGAATAGACATCTGTAACCATTTCTGCTTCTGCATGACCAGTATCGCCTTGCACGGACTTAACATCTCCGTTTGTCATTTTGAGCTTGTAGCCCGTACTCAAATGACGTAGGCTGTGGAATACCACAACTTCATAATCGTTTTCTTCACAGAGCCTTTGAAACCTATCTCTAACAATACGGCTTTCTACGGGATTGCCATTATCTAACGCAATAACAAGGTTGTAATCATTGTAGGCACTTCCGAGAAATTCTTTTAACTCCTGCTGGTCTTTTTTTATATTGCACCAATAGTTCTGCAACTGTTTTAGGTAACCAGACAACACGATTACTCGTTTCTGTTTTTGGCGTTTTCAAAACAAGCCTTGTGGTACAATGCGGTTTTTGCGTTGGGAAAATCTTCAAAATATCCTTTTCCTTTAATTTCTGCATAGCTTCTGCATTTACTCTTGAAAGCTCTTTGTTGATAATTACCTTTGCATTATTTGTAGCAATGGACTCTTCATCAATAATAACATCTTCCCATGTAAGTCCAGTAATTTCTCCAATTCGCATAGAGCAGGAAAAAGCTAAGTGCATACAAATGGAAAGTAAGTCATCTTCCGTGGCTTTTACCGCTTCTCGAAATGTTTGAATACTCCACACTTTTCGCCTAGTCTTTGGAATTTTTGGTAATGTAGCTAAAGACGCAGGGTTTCTTTTGTTTGTGTCAATATACTCCCAGCGGATAGCTTGATTTAAGGCACAGCGGATAATATCATGTATTTTCTTGATGTTTGCTGGTTGAACACAACGACCCGTTGCTTTTCTGTTTGCCCGTGGTACTTCTGGAACGCTCAATAAGTCATTGTAGTATTTTGATAGGCTTTTTGTAGTTATTTCATTCAGTTTCCAATCTCCGATAATCGGATTGATATAATTTTCAATACTGCCTACCTTACCACTAAATGTACTCGGCGACCATTTAGATGTGCCGTATAGATTAACAAAAATTTCTAGGAAATCACGCAATGTAATATCTTTGTCTACAACATCTAATTCCTTTTTAGAATTTTCAATCTGATGTGCAAATTGTTCCTCTAATGGAACTATCACATATCCAAATTTCTCTTGATAGTATTCTATAAAGGCTTTTCGCTGTTTCGCTTCTTTTCTTGTTTCCAGCGTGTCCCATTTTTGCTTTCTTTCTCCTGCACTATCTAAGTACCAATAAATAACTGAAAAACTTGATTTTCTTTGTTTGATTGAAGCCATAATTTTCTCTCCTTATAGTTAAATTCCATTTAACCATTTATCGAAAGAAACCTTTGATACCCGTATGGCTTTACCAGCACGAACATAACTGAATTGACCGCTTTTTACCAATGAATAAGCTACTTTTTTGCTAATGTCCAGTTGTTCAGCAATTTCCTCTACTGTATAAGTCTTTTTTTCCTTTGTAGGAGATTGTGCATTTTGTGTATCACTTATCACTATTAAGACCCCTTTCATTTGTGACAGCAACAAAATACACTCGTCTAACAAGGTCATTATAACACACCTAAATAAAAAGAGTAGATAGATTTTGTTGCTGAAACTATCAATTATAAGCAGGCAGACGGCTTTGGAAAGCTCCGTTAGTATCTCAACTATTCCCATTCTTGTGGGCAGAACCGCACCATGCGGACGTATCATTATTCTGTGAGGGTAGGTCGTGGCAAAGCGACTTTTCCAACGGTCGCTCTCGGATCACTGCGTGGGTCGCTCGCTTTCTTTTGGAAAGGTCGTGGCGTACAGTCCCCGTGGCTTGCTACCTCACAAACGTATCTGTCTGCTTTATTCAATTTTCAAAGAACCGTGGCGAAAGCTCATAAAAGCTCTCATTTTCAAAACAGTAGCGGAGCAGGAAAGAGGGGTGTCAAATCAAACTCCGCTGAAAACTGCTTATTCTTCGATTTCTAAAGGAATATCGAAATCTAACATCATTTTTATCAATGCTTCTCTGATACGTCCTTTTAACTCCATATCCACAGCAATATAGACGTTGCCGTATTCATCATAGAGTGGACGCAGACAGCATTTTGATATGTATGGGTCATAAAATGCAAGTATCTTTTCAATCGCTTTTGCGTCCCCGTCCGTAGCTGATGAAATCAGATAAAAAGACGGTTTCTTAAACGTGCGTTTCATTTTCTACTTTTCCTCCTTGAGTATTTTTTTCATAAGTTCCAATGAGTTGTACCGATTTTGAAAAACTCCACTTCTGGAAATGTTTTGTACTCTGGCAATTTCTTCGTTGTTCATTTCCAAGAAATAGTACATCAGTAAATTTTCTCGGTTACGGTCAGACAGCTTTTTCAAGGCTTCTGCAAGTTCATCGTCATAAACACGAATATCATTGCCACAAACATTGAAAATAGTATAGTCGGTTTCGTAATCGTCCCAGACAGTAAATTTCTCAACAATAATCTCTGGAAGTTCACAGAATGGAATTTCATTCTTTTTCTTCGCTTCAACTCTTTTTGGTAATTCTTTACAATGCCTTTGACAACTTTCTTCAATTTACTTTCAAACTGGCATTGTATTGTTTTCTGGAAATCAGACGGTTTCATAATCTCACCCCCTTTCCAGCTATGACTTGAAAAGTGTTTATCCCTCTTTCCGCACCATATCTGTACAGCAAGGTGTGATTTGTTAAGTTGAAACCGAAAAAAGTTGAAAAAATTTTTTGGGTACAAAAAAGCCCGCACAAAACATATAGTCTGTACGAGCTTCTAAAGCTATTTCATATTCAGTTGTAAAGGTAATGCTGTTAGGTTGTATCTGAATTTGTAAGAGTGTACTTAAAGCGTTTCCATAATACAAGCCCCCCTTTAAAGCACTTATTTTACTGTCTTTTTCGTAATCTTATAAATATATTCTTCTGGCGTAGGGCGTTTATTGCCAAAATACTTTTTGAAATTTGCCTGCACATCAGGGTCAGTGCTGTTCATAGCTTCATCAATCGTTGCTTCGATATTTTCCCAAACATCAGCCAATGACATACCACTAGCCTTTGCACCAGCTTTCAATGCTTTTTTTATATCTCGTTTTTTTAGACCTATCATAATTCAATCTCTTTCTTCGTATCATTCAGAACGTATCTTTTTCAATAATTGCACACTTATAAAAACAGAAATAATCAGAATAATTACTATAGGAATAAATGTACTTACGTCAATATTCTTTTGTATCAACAAAGTATATCCCCATGTTGCAGGAAACAGTTTTCCCATACTTTCAAGAAAGTTTGGAAGTAATTCTGCCGAAAACATGATACCAGACAACATAATAGAGGGTAAAAGACAACTTGACTATACATTGTCAGTTTTGCCTGATTTTTAACAGCTAACCCCAGCACACATGAAATAGCAAGCGATACAATAACAAATAAGGCAAGTGTTATAAAATATAACGGAATATTTGACGGGATAGTAGAGTGAAATACAATCGGTGCAAGTGTAAAAATAATCATGCTCATTATCATTAAATGGATAAATGCAGATACAACTAAGGTAATTACACCAAAACATAAAGGTATCCCATTTGCTATATACATTTTCTTTATGTCCGTACCATATACTTCAACCATTGATGGTGGTACACCTATGAAAGCTCCCATTGAAACCCCCATAACTGTCATAGATTGTATCAATGTATTCTTCGCTTCTGGCATTAAAGAAGTAAAAATACCACCCATAATCGCAAAAAATAGTAGTGGGACGACATAGCAGGTTACTAATAGTGTTTTACTGCGAATATCTATTTTTAATTGTACCTTTATTCCATACAACATAGCTTTCATTGTTTACATCCCCCTTGAAAGATTGATAAAGTGCTGTTCTAATGTACCTCGATTTACCTTTATATCGAAAATATCAATATTTTTCTGCTTGTATTCTTCTAAAATACTTAACAAGGTATCTGCAACATTGACAGCAGAGTATTCATTTTCGCCCAATTCACTTACTATTTTTATGTTGTATTTCTTGCCTACTTTTGACGCTAATTCGTCAGTTGTACCTATGAAACTAATTACCCCATTATTTAGAATAGCGATACGGGTACAAAGAGCTTCAACCTCTGCCATATCATGACTAGACAAAATTATTGTTGTACCATTTTGATTTAACTTCCGAATTTCATTATGCAGAGATATACGTCCCTCTACATCAAGTTCCGTTGTCGGTTCGTCGAGAAATAAGATGTCTGGCTTTCCAATAAGAGCAAGAGCTAAATGTAATCTTCTTTTTTGTCCTGCCGACAATTCTGTGTATAACTTCTTTTGCAAATCTGTTACTCCCAACGCCATTAGTAAGGAATTATCAATCTCTGCACGTTTCCATTTCGAGAACAACTGAATTACTTCACTTACTTTCATATAAGCAGGTAACGAAGCTGATTGTAATTGAATACCAATATTTCCCGATATTTTTATATTACCAGAATGATATTTACGAAAGCCTTCGATACATTCAAGAATAGTTGTTTTACCTGCTCCATTGATACCCAAAATACCGAATACTTCTCCATGCTCAACACAAAAGTTAATACCTTTCAATACTTCATGGTTTCCATACTTTTTCTTCAAATCGGTAATTTCTATTGCATAAGACATTCCTACACCCCCTCGAAAGCATTTATACCAGCATTTTGAAAATATAACTCTAATGCAGGTTGCAGATATTCATTTACTTGTTTTTGCTTTTCTAACCACTCGTTATTATCGCCTATGAGATTATCAAATTTCATCAATGTAGGAAGCATACTCATATCCCCATTTGTAAATTCCATAACCATATTCCAAAATTCTTGTGCTAATGCTTGTGCCTGCTTATCCTCTGGTGCTATATTCTTCTCTTTTAACCTTATAACTTTATCGTTTAGTTGATTGAAACGGTGCATAAAGTCCATTCCGCTTTCTTTATCAAATCGGTTACGGATATGTTCTAATGTTGTATCATCAAAATGTTTTATTAACCAGTAATACTCATTGTTCATTTGTAGATTAACGATAATGTCAGCATATTTTTTGAAATCTACAACTTGCATTTGCAAGACTTCATTTTTTAATGTTTCAATCGCTGTTACTGCTTCTGTTAATTGTTCTATTTTCTGTTGAATAGCCAGCGACTGCTCATTAAGAACGGTTGCTACTTCTTCTGGTGTATCAAGAGAAATCAGTTTGTTTTTTATATCATCAAGCGAAAAGCCCAAAGACTTTAATGATAAGATTTGATGAAGTTTTATCATATCCTTATGCGTATATAATCTGCGTCCCCCCTCACTTTCAGTAGTAGGGGAAAGCAAGCCCTCTTTGTCATAATATTGAAGTGTTCGTACTGTTGTCCCCATTTTCTTTGCAAGTTCTCCAACAGTCATAAAATTTTCTGGTATAGCTTTCTTTTTATTCATGTTCCATTCCTCCTGCTTATATTATAATTCACG
>ENA-OQDM01001046-OQDM01001046.1-human-gut-metagenome-genome-assembly--contig:-NODE-1046-length-12348-cov-1.197611_pt1 | contig 12348 bp, 20 predicted proteins | sample MGYA00242772_ERZ504605 | MGnify/ENA primary metagenome ERZ504605 (study PRJEB26092, sample SAMD00036348) | human gut metagenome | host: Homo sapiens | study: EMG produced TPA metagenomics assembly of... | reverse complement strand
TCGCACTTCGGCAAAACATTTTCATAACGTTTGTTTCCCTTGAAAAACACTATTCTAACGGGTTCTTTATTCCGGCTATTTCGGCAGCTTCTTTAAGGTATTCATTCATTTTCGCATTACTGATAACCGGAAGGGCTAACCCTTTGGGGAAATGAATGTTTTTGTATTTGTCAAGTATTTGAAGTGCGTATTTGTTAAGCTCTATATGCAAACGGTCTTCGGTTTTCATAGTAACGATAGATATAAAAGGCTTGTTTGTCGTCCGTTTGACATCGCAGGGACGTAACCGGGCTACATCGGAATATCGCAACCCGGTAAAGCAGCAGAAGCAAAATACATCACGTACGCACGACAAAGAACTGCGGTTTTCCGGAAATTGATAGTTTAGAAAGTGTTGCAGTTCTTCCCATGAAAGGAAAATAACTTCTTTGCAGTCTATCCCCTTAAAACGCGGTTTATATTGTTCATGCAAAAGCCCATTATAGTAACCGTTGTTACAAGCCCAGCGGAGAAACCAACGTACATAACTCATATACTTGCTTACGGTCGTATTCATTTGTCCCGCGTCTTGCAGGTATTTAACAAAGCCTTGTAGCTTTTCCTTTGTCAGTTGGTTAAGTATTTGCTGGGGCATATAAGCGTACAGATGTTTACGCAAACTGCTAAATTTCGTATAGGTAGCCGGAACCCAGTTATTAGCCGTTCCAGCTTCTACTACAAATTTGTCGAAAACAGTAAAGAAGTCCGGCGTTACTTCCTTCTTCTTCCTTCCGGCGGCTTCATCGAAAGCCGCCTTAAATTCTTTCGCCGTTGGCGTTCTGCGGTTGTCGAGTTCAAACCGGGTTAAGACTTCTTCAACAATAGATGAAAGGTTTGTAAGAGCGCGATTTATTTCGCCTGCCGTTTGGTTGAAACTATTCTTTGCACCGATTTTCACGCAGGCGTTATTATTGTCCCACTTTTCCGCGTCTATTACATAGCCAGAACGCAAATCCACACGAATGCCTGCAAAAGATACCCGCAAACGTATAGGCACGTTTTCCGTAAGCCTATCCCCTTCCGTTCGCGGCGATAATTGGTACTTAATAGAGAATTTCATTATTCAATAAGCATTTTACCGCGCCCGGTTATAAAGCCAGCGTGAAGAAATTGGATAATTAACGACCAGCGAATAGATCGCTTCTACTTCTATATTCTTGTAACGTGATTGGTAGCCGGGCTTCGGAGAAACGCCATAAGTAAGCCGCATTTCCCTATAACGCGGCGCACTTAAATCGTAAAGCGTACAAAACGCTTCCAACGCGCTAACCTTACCCAAACTTACAATCGCTTCGATTGCTTCAAAAAAACGGCGGTTTATCCCTTCGCTTATAGTCGAAGGCTTGGCTATTGTACGGGGCATAAATTCGCACGTTTAAGGTTAGACATCATTGTATTATATTCCCCTTCCGGTATTCGGGCACATTCATTCCCGGACAAGTAGGCAGCTTCCAACGCATCAAACACAGCCTCCGGGATAAATGGATACAAAGCCCGGTTACTATAAAACTTATCTACATTTACTTCTACCATATAGCTAATAGTTATTTTTATTGATTTTTCAATTTAAGCGCGTTTCGTTCCAAAATGGTATAGTTATAAGGCGAAAATAAAATAACGCGAAAATGGGCTTAAAATCGCCTTGTTTTCGTATCACTTTAATACGGCGATTGTATGATATTATTATCATATAAGTACGTGCGTGTGATACTACTTTATGAAAACCTTTTCAGTATTTAGGAACTTTGCGACCAAATACTAAACGGCATTTGCACATCCAGCATGTTCTACCGTCTGGGCATTGGCTTTTTTGCTTAAATCCGTAAGGCTTTCTATTGTACGCTGCTGGCTTTCTATAATTGAAAGCAAACGCGACTTTTCGTTATTGGCTTCTTCCAGCAACTTAGCCAACAGTTCGGAAGAAGGCAACTCGCCTGCGTTCTGCCGTTGTTCGCCTTCCTTCTTTTCGTTAGGTAACAACATTTCCCCCTGCCCCAGCAAAAGCCAAAGCGGATTAAGTTCCGGGAACTGTATGCTAATAGCTTGCATTTTATCCGGTTGAATAGACTTTTTTATAGACATAACATAAGAAGAAGACACACCTATGCGCCTGCAAAATTCCCTTTCGCTAATGTTTAGCGTATCTATAAATTGTTTAAGTCGCTCTTTTACACTTGTTTCCATAAACATAACTGTTTCTAAAAGTTAAAAATCGGCTTTCAGCTAAAAATATGAACACTTTTAGTTTGCATATTGTATGCTTTTACTATACATTTGCATTGTGTTAGTTGTTCAGTTGCAAAGGTAAGCAAAAAGCGGACACTTAGCAATGACAAAAACACGCTAATTTACAGAAATTTATAAAAGCTATATGATACATACAAGTAAATTCATTAACAAGAACTTCCGCATTAAGGTAAGCGGAATAGACAACGAAGGCAACCGTATTAACAAGTTGGTAGGCGTTAGCGGTCTTCTGAATTTGATTGGCGAAACTTTAGCCGATAAGTTTGTAACACGCGCTTTGAAAGCCGGATTAGACAAAGTTAAGTGCTGCCTTCGTCGCGGGCTTCGCGTTACTTTCTACGTAAAATAGTTCACTCAATTACTTTTAATATTCAGCTATATGGATAAAGATTTTGAAAGCATTAGAAGCAAGGTTCTGAAACTACAAGCCCTTGCGGAACGCGGCGAGAAAGGCGAAGCATAAACGCAAGGCGTTTGTTAGACCAACTGTTAGCCAAATACGGTGTTTCGTTGGAAGAAATAGTAGAAGCGCAGGAAGAAAAACAACCGTACACTTTCAACGTAAAGGAAAACGGGTACGGATTTACCTTGTTTACCCAATGTTATTTCAATGTAACAAACGAAAAGCGGATGAGTTACCGCCAGCGCAGAAGATACGTTACCGTTGAATTAACCAAAATGCAGTACGTAGAATTGCAGGCTTTGTACGATTGGCACTATAAACAGCTTACAAAGGATATGAAGCGGATGCAAAAGGAGTTCACGGAAGCGTACATACAAAAGCATAGGATATTCGGAAAGCATGGCGACGACAATAGCGAAGAAGAACGGGAATTAAGCCCGGAAGACCTGCAAAGACTTTTGCGTATGCTTAACTACATGGACAGCATGGAAGATACCAGCTATTACAAGCAGATAGGTAACGCTTCTTCTTCCGATTAACGTATTACCTTAATACAAATCAGAGGAACTATATATAAGCCAGCGGAAAAGGAATCCCCTTTGTAAAGGCTATAAACCGATGACTGCGGAAACAGACCGCGCGCGGGACGCTACGGGCGTACGAAGGGCGAACCTTCCCCCGCGCACTATGAATTTTAAATTTTACAATTATGGTAGTAACAACAGAAAATAAGAAAAAAAGCAGGGGCTTCCTTAGCGGGTTGAACCAATTACGTGTAGGCGATTACAAAATAGCGGTAACGGAAATTAAAGCCGCTTTGGGAATAAATAACCGGAACAGTTTCTACGCATACCGGGACGGAAAGATAGAACCTAAAGTAACGCAAGCGAAAGCCGTAGAAGGCGTATTCAACAAATACGGAATAACAGCTAACATTTGGGACGTATGAAACTAAACGTGGAACTAAGCAGGCGGGAAACCGAAGTAGCACACTTGCTGGCGTGGGGAGCTTCCAAGAAAGAAGTAGCGGAACATTCTGTTTATTTCTACCCGCACCGTAGAGAATACAGCCCGGAACATCTACGCGAAAGTAGGCATACAAAAGGCTACGGAACTTTGCGTTTGGTGGTTCTGTACAAAGCATAATGTTCCGGTAAGCCTTGACCCGTTAAAACGCACATTCGTAGCGGTAGCCCTTCTTCTGCTTATACTCCCGAAGGAACTTACCGGGAACGGCGATTTTTTCAGAGTAGGAAGACGCGCGCAGATTACACGGATTGTCAAAAACGACGGGAAGGCGCAAAGGCGAAACGAATTATAACCCTTTTGAAGTTTGCAGTTATGACTAAGATTTTTTAAAGCCATCGGCATAGAATTTACGAAACCGCTAAAGTGGTATAACTGGCTTACCCTTGCTTGGGTTGCCGTTTCCTTTATACTTCTAAGCATTGACACTGAAACCGCGCCTATATGGGCAGTATTCCTTGTAGTTGCGAATTTCGCCCTTTCAATAAAGGTTGCGGCGAAGACAATACCGGACATTAAAGACGACGAAAACAGTTAGATTATGGACACAAAGAAACGAATAATAGACCTTACGCTCGGCGAACTTATGGACGCGATAGACGAACGTATAGAAGTTGCGGCACAGAAGCCGGAAAAGCCTAAAGCGGCGAAACGTTACGTGTACGGTTTGAAAGGGCTTGCAATTCTATTAGGGTGTTCCAAGACAACCGCAGCACGGTTGAAGGCTTCCGGGCGGATTGATGCAGCGATAACGCAAGTAGGCGCGCTACTGATTATTGACGCTGATTTAGCGTTAAAGCTGGCAGCAGGAAACAAAAAGAAATAACTTTTAAAACACAGCTATATGATTAAAAACATTTGGATTAACATTCCCGGCTTTTCTAAATATGAAATAAATAGGGAGAGCAGGCAGATACGAAGTTACTGCCGGGGAGTAGAACCGCGTATATTGAAACCATGCAATAACGCATTGATATTAAAGGCGGATAACGGGGAAAAATACACCGGAAGCCTTAAACGTTTCCTTTATTCGGCGGAAAAGAACATAGACCCGCGCGAAATTAGCCGAAAATACTGTATAGTTGAAACAACCAGCGGGCAGATAGAACTAATAGATCGTAACACATTTCAAGAACGGATTAGGGAGCGTTTGAGAAAGAGAACAAGCGTTTCCAATATACAAGAAGAATATTTGAACGCCATCCAATTTTGCGCGATTGTATTGCAGGCATACCGGACAGGTGATTTTTCAATGGTAATAACCGAGATTGAAAGCCGCAAGGCAAAAGTAACGGAATATATCATCCGGCACAGAATAGCGGTACAGCCGGAACGCGTACGGGAAGTTTGGGAAGCCGTCTTAGACGTAGCCCTAAACTGCATCATAGAGAAGCGCACCTACATAGTAAACCTTACGGGCTACCTGAACAGCATAGCACGCTCCTATGCAGCCCAAAAGAAGAAATTAGAGAAAATAACCGTAAGTCTTGACGCGGGATTTTATTCACTTCAAAAATATCAGTAATATGAGCAAAAAAGCAATCATCAAACGTCTAAGCCTTGTAAATTTCAAAGGCTTGCGCAACGTCGTTATAGACTTTAACGACACAGTTACAACCATAAGCGGACGGAACGGCACGGGAAAGACTACCATAATGGACGCTTTTACATGGCTTCTTTGGGGCAAAGACAGCGAAGGCAACGTAGATAGTAAGTTCGGAATTAAGACCAACGACGCAGAAGGTAACTTTATTCCCGACCTTGAACACGAGGTAGCCGGAACGTTGGAAATAATAGATACCGAAACGGGAAGTGTTGAAACCGTAGAACTCCGTCGCGTATTGGTTGAAGAATGGAAAACAGAGAAGGGAAAGACGGAAAGGAAGTTAAAGGGACATCATACCGACTACTTCTATAACGGAGTACCATTAAAAACAAAAGGCGAATACGACGAACGTATAAACGCAATTATACCCGAAGCTGTTTTCAAGATGATTACCAACCCCTACTATTTCCTTTCCCTTCATTGGACGGCACAACGCGAAATGCTTTTGCAGATAGCCGGGGGCGTAAGCTACGAAGACATAGCGAAGGGAGATACCGCCTTTGCCGCATTGATAGAACGGCTTAGTGGGAAAACGGTAGAAGACTATAAACGCGAGATTGCAGCGCAAAAGGAGAAGATAACGAAGGAATTGGAAAAGATACCTACGCGTATTGACGAAATAACGCGTGCTACCCCGCTTACACCGGACTATGCCGCCCTTAACACCGAAAAGGAGCAACTTACAAAAGAATTGAACGACATAGACGAAGCCGCCGCATCAGCAGCAGAAGCCAACCGTATCGCCTATGAAGCTGCCGCTAAGGTACAAACCGCCATAAATGACAAACGTAGCAGCCAGCACGCATTAGTATTTAAGGCAAAGGAAACGGCAAGGAATGAAGCATTCAAGAAGAACGAAACTTACAATAATGCCGACCGTAAGTTACAGCAGGTTATAAACGACGAACGCAGCGAAGCCAGCCGTTACCGTAGTGAATACGACCGTTTGACGAACAGAGAAGAAACGGACGCAAAGCACAATAGAAGGCTACAAGCAAATGCAGAACGAACTACGCGAAAGATGGTACAAAGTAAACGCCGAAGAATTTACCGCTACGGAAAGTCTTGTTTGCCCGTTGTTTAAGCACGCTTGCGCCGACCCGGTAGCATTAGCAAAATATAACACCGACCGGGAAGCCGCTCGCGAAAAATTCTATGCAGACCGGGAAGAACGCCTTAACAAGATTAACACGGACGGTCAGCGGTTAAACGAAATGATAACATCGCAGGAAGAAGAAGCCAACCGGATAGACAAAGCGTTAGCCGAATTGGAAACCAGCCACACTACCGCCGTAGCAAAGGCGAAAGAAGACCGCGAAGCGTTGCAAAAGGTTTTGAATGACAATCCCCGCGTAAATACCGAACCGGATATTAACGGAGAAGACCTCCCGGAATGGGTTGCGCTTGAAAAAGAAATAAAGGAACTTTCCGAACAGCTTCCAGCCTTCAACGCGGATGACGCGGCAAGCAGAACAGAGATACGCCAACGGAAAGCCAACCTTACTGCCCGGCTTGATGAAGTAAAGCGTAAACTAAACCTTCGCACCATTATAGAAGCCAACGAAAAGCGCATAGCCGAACTAAACGGGGAAGCCGCAAAATTGGCGCAGGAACGCGCCGAAATACAAGGCTGCGAAATAGTAATAGCCGACTTGATAAAAGCCCGTATGACGGAAGTGGAACGCCGCGTAAACGGATTGTTTAGCCGGGTTCAGTTCAAGATGTACAAAACGCTCGTAAACGGCGAAAAAGAACCGGATTGCATTTGCCTTATTGACGGGGTAAAATACGCGGATAAGAACCAAGCCGGGAAAGTTAATGCCGGGCTTGACATAATAAACACCCTTTGCACGTTCCACAACGTTAGCGCGCCTATTTTCGTGGATAACGCAGAAAGTATTAACGAGTTTATCCCGGTTGTTAGCCAGCTTGTAAAGTTGGTAGTAACTACCGAAGACTTCAAAGTAGAATAACATTATTATTAACTTTTTTAAATAACAGCTTTATGAATACAGAAAAGAAAATCGCGTCTTACGAGGACGCTTGTAGAGTTTTGAACATTCAACCGATTAACGAAGAAGCGTTTAACATATTCCCGAAGGAAGACCAAAGAAGCATGTTAGCCTACCACAAGCTGACAGTAATAACCCGCGCACTTAATAACGGTTGGAAGCCGAATTGGGACGACCAAAACGAATGGAAGTATTACCCGCTATTCCGTTATGTAAATGCCGGGCTTTCGTGCGCGTCTACGTATTACTCGGCTACGACTTCGTCTACGAATGCGTATCTCGGCTCTCGGCTTTGCTTTCCCACGTCCGCGCTCGCGAAATACGCAGCCGAACACTTTGCGGACTTGTATCGTGACTATTATTGCTTTGCTTCGGGAAACGGAGAAACGCAACAAGCGGAAAGCAGCCAAGAAGAACCCCAAAGCGACTTTTTGAAGACCACCACAGAAGTAATGCAAAAGCATTTAGTACCATTATGTAACGGAAGCAGTTCACGCGGTCTTATCGTAGTAGGTTGCGACACAGATACGAAAGATAAAAACGGCGAAGACAGTACCGGAGTAATGGTAGGTTTTTGCGGAAATTATGGAGCCATAATAAAGGGCTTGAAAGAACTTCTTACCGGAAAGCAGTCCGCGCCGATAGTAGAACGGGCAACCCGCGAAATAGCTTTTGAAAAGATGATTAAAGGCGGTGGAATAGAGAGCTTTTTAAAGGACATAATGAACAACAATTAACTAACGATAGTATGAATACCAACACTTTACCCGCTACCATATTGGCAGCAAAAGAAAAGTTTGAATTAGCCTGCAAGGACGCTTCGGCTTTGCAGATCGTAAGCAACTTCGGTGCGGCATTTACAGCCGTAAACGTAATAGCACTTCTTCGCGAAGCCATGACCGACGAAGTAATGGATAAGGTTTTCATGCCTTTGATGAACACGAAAATAGGATTTCTTACAGACCGAAACGGGCGTGCAAGAAGCGGCGGGCGCGCCCCGCTTCCGCTTTACACCCGCGACATAGTACGCGATTGCATCATAGACGCGGTTACTATCGGCTTGCTTCCGACCGGAAACCAGTTCAATATAATAGCCGAAAGGATGTACCCCACTAAGGAAGGTTATACTTCGCTTCTTCGCAAGCTGGGCGTAAAATACTTCATTGATACCTCATACGACAAGGGGCAAACGCAGAACTTCGCCGAAATACCTTGCAAAATAAACTATGAGTATAACGGAGAAAAAAACGGCTTTAGCATTATTGCAACCGTAAAGAAGGATGATTACAGCAGCCACGACCAACTGCGCGGAAAAGCCGAAAGAAAGGCTAAGAAAGCCCTATACGAGTACATTACGGGGTGCGACTTCGGCGATGCAGACGAACAAAGCAGCGTACCGATAGTGGATGCGGTAGCCGAAGAAATAAAAGAAGAAGCGAATGCCGCGCCTACTATTGGAGTTATCGACGGGCAACCCATACAGCACAGCAGGGACAAACGGCGCAAAGCGAGCCAGCTAACCCGCCGCAAGCACGGGAAGGTCGCGGAAGTAATAACGCTAAACCATTGTTCTAAATATGGAATTAACCGTATTAGGTTCAAGTTCAGAGGGTAACGCCTACGTTTTGCAAAACGCGGGCGAAGCCCTTCTACTTGAAGCTGGAATACCATTCAAGAAGGTATTAGCAGCGTTGGGCAACAACGTAAAGAAAATAGTAGGCTGCCTCATTACCCATGAACATGGCGACCATGCCGGGCGTATTAATGAGGTTTTAAACTACGTTGTTCCGGTTTACGCTTCCAAAGGCACGATAGAAGCCGCTAAGATTAATTCTTGCTGGCGACCGACCCACATAAGGATGGAAAACGGAAGTTACCAGCATTTACGGCTGGGCGGTTTTACTATCATTCCCTTTCCCACGAAGCACGACAGCCGCGAACCGTTGGGCTTCTACGTCTGGCATGAAGAAACGGGCGGCGTATTGTTTGCTACCGATACTTTCTATTTGCCTTGCACATTTGCCGGGTTGAACAACATATTAATTGAATGCAACTACGACCCGGATATATTGGAACGCAATGTAACAGAAGGTTATATACCGGAAGTATTGAAAGAACGAGTACGGAGAAGCCATTTAAGCTACTATACTTGTTTGGACGCGTTGAAGGCTAACGACCTAACACGGGTTAATAACATAGTATTGATACATATAAGCGAAGGGAACGGCGACGCGGTAGCCTTCCGGGACGGAATAGCAAAAGCCACCGGAAAAACGGTACACGTCGCAAAACCCGGACTACGGATTAGTTTCAACAAAACACCTTTTTTAATTGCAAGCACTATGATTAAAGGGTTTTCAGAAGAAACGCAACCGCTGACAGAATACGAAAGGAAAGTAATACTTCCGATTATTCTTGAAGGCTTGAAAACCAAGATAGGCAAAGCCAACGCGGTAACGAATAAGTATATTATTTCCCGGTTACGTGACAGCTACAAGATAGACGCGGCACGGCTAAGGAAGATAATAAACCACATTCGTACAAACGACCTTCTACCGGGACTTATAGCAACTTCCGAAGGCTATTTCTTAGCTACGACCGAAAGCGAACTTTTGGAATACGAAGAAAGCCTGAAAGGACGTGAAGAAGCTATAAAAGCAGTACGGTTGAGTATCGCAAGGCAAAGGCGCATACTTTACGAAGACGCGCACAAGCCCAAGCAGGGAACATTATTTTAATATTTAAATTTTAGTGACATGAAAAAGATTTGTTTATACAGAAAAGAGAACGGGAACGAGAATTTACAAGGCAGATACGACAACGTAGAAGAAGCGCAAGACACCGTAAAGAAACTTACCGAAGACGAAGGGAACGGTAGTATTTTCGATTACTTCTACAAGGAAGAAGACTACGAGGAAATAACCGACCGGGTAAAGACCTACGAAGACGCATGTAAGGTATTAGGCGTAGAACCGATAAACGAACAAAACGCGAAGGCGCAAGGCTTCAGATCGGACGAAATAGCACGCCGCAAATTGGAAACTATTGCCGCAGCACTTAACGAGGCTGGAAACCGGATTGGAACAATACCGACCAATACAAATACTACCCTTACTTCTATATACAAGAAAACGCGAAAGGCGCGTCTGCCGGGCCTTCGTACGCGTCTACGTCTGACACGGCTTCGTCTGCGACTGCGACTTTCGGCTCTCGGCTTTGCTTCTACGCTTCACGTTTGGCACGGTACGCGGGCAACCAATTTACAGACTTATACGAACAAATTTTAATTGAGAAGCTATGACAAAGCAGGAATTAGTGAACTCGGTAGCGGAACAGACCGGATTAAACAGCTATCAAGTAAAGGAAGTATTAGAACGTACATTTGATGTTATTCGGGACGAAGTGACGGGCGGCGATACGGTAACTATTCGCGGCTTCGGTACTTTCCAAACGAAGCAACGCAAGGCGAAACCAGCCCGGAACATAAATACGGGCGAAACCCTATTAGTTCCAGCCCGCAAGGTTGTTGTTTTCAAACCCTCAAAAGACTTTAACGCGGATAGGATATGAAACAGAACGAAAAAATACAGACCCGGAAAGACGAAGTACGCTTCAAAACTTCGGACATACGCCGAATAATAGGAAAATACTTAGCGGCAAATGTTTTGCGCACATGGAACGAGGACTTTGTGGACGATGATACGGGAGAGGTTGTAACTATTGAGCGCAACGAAATTCTGTTTGAGCGCGGGAAATATATAGATAACGATTTGGCGACCGAGATAAATTTCTATCTGCAAAGCGAAGACGTTAAAGAAGTGGAAGTAAGTAACCAACGAAGACTCGCTTACGAAAACAAGCGAACCAGCCTTTACCCGTTCAAGATTTCCGCTACCATTGGCGGTAAGCGGCATAACTTCATATTGCAGGCGCAAAACATAATAAAAGCCTATGAGGTTGCGACCGACTATATAGAATTGAATTTTACCCAGCCGTTCGACATAGTGGGCATAAAGTTGATGGATAGGATTATAATTCTTAACGACCGCCTGCGGAAACACGTTGAAGCGCAGGAAGGCGCAAACGAAGAAGGCGAAGAAAGCAACGACGGGGAAGATCAGCGCAACGATACGAAGTATTACAAGGTTGAAGCCGACGTAGTAATACAATCGGAAGACGAAGAAGAACCGAATAAGCAGAACTACGATTTTGTTGTAAAAACACGCGACGTGGATACGGCTAAGGTCGTTATTACCGCATGGATAAACAGCAAGATAAAAGAGCGTATAGAAAAAGAAAACGAAGAATGTAAGGTAGTGGATATTTCCATACTTGCGGCTTCGCCTTTCGCTTGCAACGCGATTGTAGAAAAAGCCTTTTGTTTGGCATACAAAGAACAAGAAGAAAGTTATTAACTAACCGGGGCGCGCCTTCGGGCGTGTCCCTAAAATATACCTATCATGGGCGATAAAAATTCATTCGTATTATATATGGATTTGCTTTCAGTGCTTGATGAACTTGACGACGAAGAAACGGCTATGTTGTTCCGCGCGATTAGAGCCTATAACCAATTAGAGAGCGAAAACGAAGCTATACGGACGAAGGCTGCGGAAGATTTGGAAGCAATGACGGCGAACAAAACCGTTAGGATAGCATTTGCACCCATCCGAAAACGTCTTGAAGCTGATAACAAGCGTTACGCGGAAACAGTGCAGTTGAATAAAGCTAACGGCAAATTAGGGGGCGCGCCTAAAGGTAATCAGAACGCACGAAAGAAGAAAAAGAATACGGAAACCGAGGAAACAAGCCAAAACAACCAAAACAACCGGGCGGTTGATTTTTCAACCGAAACAACCGAAGGGTTGAAAAAACAAGCGAAAACAACCGAAAACAACATTGATATGATATGTAATGATGTTGATATGATTAATAATAATTCTCCTTCTCTTCTTTCTCTTGATGGCGTGGCGCGAAGAAAAAAAACATAAAACGGCAAGGAAACCGAAAACAGTAAG
>ENA-OQDM01001042-OQDM01001042.1-human-gut-metagenome-genome-assembly--contig:-NODE-1042-length-12369-cov-1.553668_pt1 | contig 12369 bp, 13 predicted proteins | sample MGYA00242772_ERZ504605 | MGnify/ENA primary metagenome ERZ504605 (study PRJEB26092, sample SAMD00036348) | human gut metagenome | host: Homo sapiens | study: EMG produced TPA metagenomics assembly of... | reverse complement strand
TTTGCAAATCGATCAGATTTGCAGATGCTTTTCAATTCCACCATTTGTGTATGGCGGATTGTAATATACCTCTACCACATCTTTTCCTGCGGCAGTTCCGTTGTTTGTTACGGTAACATCAAGGATACTTTACCGTCTGCTACGGTAACATCTCCCATCTTCTGTTCAAAATCTGTATAAGAAAGTCCATATCCAAATGGGAACTGAACCGTCTTATCATAATCAATGAGTCCTTCCACTGCTGCTGTCTCATAGAAACGATAGCCAACATAAATGCCTTCTACATAGTTGACAAAAGATGGAATTGTTGCTTCTTCTTCGCCTGTTCCGAAGTTTTTGGATGTAGCGGCAAACTCATCCATATTGTCATACAGGAAGTTTCCAAAGTTGTTATAAGTCGGTGTTGCTGTCAGATCATATACAAATGTATCGCTGGTTTTTCCGGATGGATTTACTGTACCGGCTACGACTGCACCGAGAGACTCAAATCCGGACTGGCCTGTTCCAGGACACCAGATTGCACCCTTGATCTGTTTGTAATCATTTAAAAATCCAAGTTCCATGGTGTTTGCACCGTTGTATACGACAACAACGTTGTCAAAGTTGGCACAAACAAGGTCTAACATATCTTTTTCTGTCTGGCTTAACTGTAAGTAATGCTCACCAGCTTCAAAATCTTTGTAGTTTTCAGAGTTATCTGTGTAAGTCACCTTGCTCACATCCGTTGGAAGATCTGCTCCCTCACCACCAACACGGGTAATCACTACCATCGCTGTGTCAGAAAACTCTTTTGCATTGTTGATCAGTTCATCACTGTAAGAATCTGCTGTCGGCTCCGGTAATGTCCAGTCCTGTGCCCACATACCAACTTCCGGTCTGTCCTCACGGTATGCTTTGTAAAAATCAGTCAGTTCCGTATTGATCTTGTATCCGGCATCCTCAAGACCACCAAGAAGTGTTGTTGTCTCATATGCATCGGATAATGCTCCGGATCCTGTACCACCGTAGCAAGGATTTGTAGATGCCCATCCAAATACGTTGATATTCTGTGTATCAGTAAGCGGCAGAATATTGTCCTCATTTTTTAATAAAACAATACCTTCATCTGCGATATCCTCACAAAGTGCGGTTGCCTCATTTGATGTTTCCTCTGTGATCGTACCATTTCCCATTGCAAGTGAGATCATACTTGACATTGGAATAAAGCAGATCAGATTGATAATCACAACTGCTGCCATAAGGAATGCGATCCATGCTTCCTTTCTCACCAGTTTCTTTACCGGTTTTTTTCAATTTCATGCATGCCACAGTTACAATAATTGCGATTGCCAGTGCAATGCCAAGCGCAATCAGGTATGGCTTACAGGAATTGAGAACGTTGATCACGTCATCCATGTTAATTGCTAACATTTCTAAATCCTCCCTTGTTTTCCGAAGGAAAATGCAATTTTACAATGTAAAATTTATCTGCTGACGAGCAGAGGATTTTCCTCCCTTGTTTTCTTTATCCGTTTCGGATCTTGTAACTGTATCCTACCATACCACACGTCCTTTGGTAAAAATCTTCACAATCTGCACTTTTTTTGCATAAACTGTTTTGCATGTTGGAAGTTTTGGACAAAATAAACGCCATATTTTTATGCATTGTACACAAAACATGGCATTTACTATCATCTTAATTACAATTCTAAATTATTTTCCAATCAATACTTTCTTTCCCTCAAAAGCAAATCCGTAGTGTCTGATCTTCTCTTTTGGGATTCCTGCTGCAGTCAGTCCGGCGTCATAATTTTTTTCCCTGATCTGTTTTAAAGCGGCCTGCACCGTATCTTCTAATGTTTCTTCTTCATCTGCCTCATGGACTTTAAATTCCATCACGATTGCATTGTTTTTCTGGTCATGTGGAACCAGCATGATATCATATCTGCCGTAGCCGCTCTCCCTGTTTGACCGCACATCATAAGAATCCCGCAGTTCCACTAAAAAGTCCCAATACAAATCCGTGATAAAAACGCTCCGGCTGCGATCTTTTCGATGGATGGTTTCCGGTATCAAAGCTGCTGAAAGTTGTGAGTGCAATGTCGTTCATATAAATATTCATCTCTTTTAAGTTCCCTTTTAATAATGCCTCTATGAACTCATTATAGTTCGACATGGAATCATCAAACCAGCCTTTAAACATGTTAGAAAACATACTGTAAGTTTCCAGATTCGTGATACGAAGATGATACCACGGTTCTAACAGCATACCTCGATATTCCACCTCTTCTGCTTTCAGGTAGCCCCCTGCAAGCAGCAGGCTCCAGATCGCATTTTTACTTTTATCAAGCTGGTTAAACACAATCTGTTCGTCAAATGTTACCACGATTTCTCTTTCCTGCAAAAGTTCCTCCATCCGTGTTTTATGTCTGCCGATGCCGTCCGGATCAGTTTATTTACCAGACCGTTAGAACTTGTTGATGCCCAGTACGGACGAAACTGTTTTTTGTCCAGAAAATTAGTGATCGACCACGGATTATAGATATCTTTATGCGTGCCGAAGGTAAATCCATCATACCATTTTTTACCATCTCTTTCTGATCTGTCAGCTGATATTCCGCGAGAGCATCAAACACCTCTGTCTCAGTAAATCCAAAACAGGTGGCATATTCTTCTGAAGTGGTCGTCACAACATTGAGATTATTGAGATCAGAAAAAATAGATTCTTTTGAAACCCTTGTGATTCCTGTCATGATCCCGCGCTCCATGTAAGGATTGGTCTTGAAACTGGAATTAAAAAGACTGCGGATAAATGCGGTAAACTCATCCCAGTATCCGTGAATATATGCTTCCTGCATCGGAGTGTCATATTCATCCAGCAGGATGATGGCTTTTTTCCCATAATATCTGTATAAGATACCTGCTAAATTTTTTAATGAATCCTGTGCGGTCACATCACCCATAGTTTCACTCACAGACCGTAACTGTCTTTTTTCCGTTTCCGAAATATTTTCTGCCTCATTCAGATACGCATGCTGCATATATGTTTCTTCAATAATATTTTTTATTTTCGTACGGCATCCTCATAATTTGTCTGTTTCACATCCGCAAAACTTAAAAAGATGACCGGATAGGTTCCCTGGAGTTTTCTGTATTTTTCCTCTTTCCACACTGACAGACCTTCAAACAGATCGGATCTTCCCGCATACTGGTTTGAAAAAAAACAGTTTACCATACTCATATTGAGGGTTTTCCCAAAACGCCTTGGACGTGTGATCAGTGTCATCACATCTGCTGATTCCCACCATTCCCGGATAAAATCAGACTTATCTATATAAAAACTGTTTTCTTCACGGATACTTTCAAATCCCTGGTTACCAATACTGATGCACGGTGCCATATCTTTCCTTCCCCCAGTTCAGTTTTAAAATTATATTCTCTTTTCCAATTATATAAAACCGGACTCTTTTCTTCAAGGAATATCTGTCTTTAACAATATACAATATTTTATTCTTTTACCTGTTTAATGCTTCACAGACACAATTCTCTATGTACTCCATGCCAAGCTCTGTATTTAATGTGATATCGAAATTTGCTGCGACACCCCAGATTCTTCCGGTATAATAGCGGTAATTGTCAGCACGTCTCTTATCTTCCCGCTGGATTCTCTGCTTTGCTTCTTTTTCAGACAGATTTAAGCGCTTCATCACGCGTTTTACCCTGCTCTCTATCGGTGCAGAAAAATAGATTTTCAGGCAGTCCGTGCGGTTTCTTAAAATATAATCCGAACATCTTCCGACAATCACACAGTTTCCTTTCTGTGCTAATTCTTCTATGACTTTCTTTTCCGCCTCAAATATCTGGTCTTTCGGTGCTTCCTCATTGGTCTGTGCATACATATAGACCTGACTGACCAGATCATATAACAGACTGTTTGTCATGGATTCTTCTTTTTTACTGATAAAATCCTGTGTATATCCGGTCGTCCCTGCAGCCATTTTTATAATCTCCTGATCATAAAAAGAAAATCCAAGTTTCTCTGCAAGTGCCATTCCGATATCATGTCCGCCGCTTCCATACTGTCTTCCGATGACAATAATATTTTTCCGGTACTGCTTTCCACCGTTCTGTATTTTTTCTGAAACCTCTCTCTTAGTTTCATATTCTTCCGGAAACAGCACCGGCTTTATAAATTCCAGCTTCTTTCCAAGAACCCTAGCGATAAATCCGACCAACAGCGCAGCAATGATCGTACCTTCACGCACTCCGTTTAACTGACCGGAAAACAAAAATGACAACGCAGCCGCGATCACTGCCATCGATATATCGAAAATAATTTTCGTCGTTCCGAAATTTGTTTTCCAGGTCTGCACGATCGCACGGACAAAGGATTCTCCCGGCAGCATGACAACATCTGCAAGTACCTCTAAATAAACGCCAAATCCCAAGATCGCACATCCCACAAGCAGTGCGATCACTTTTACAAGATAATTCTTCGGATCGACCCAGAAAAACAGATACATGGTCAGATCGATAAAATATCCAAATGCAATGGATACAGGAATCTGTAAAATATTTTCCAGTTTAAAATTTTTCCGTAAGATCAGTATCTGCAGTAAAATAAGGAAAATACTGAAAAAGATCGTGAAATTGCCAAGTGTAAATTTAAAATTAAGGCTTAATACATACGGAATCGAAGAGATCGGGGATGTTCCAAGACTTGCCTTTGTGATCAGACTTACACCAAGTGCATTGATAAACAATCCCACCAAAAATAAAAGATATCTTTTTAACTTATTCATTTTTTGTCCCTTCTTCCTCTGTCAGCATCAGATTTTTAAATATTTTTCTGCTGAATGTAAGATAGGCATCAAATTCCTCTTCCGTGATTCCTTTTAACGCCTGCTTTTCAATTTCCAGAAAAGATTCTTCCACCAGCTTCTGGCTTTTCCATCCCTCTTTTGTCAGATAAATATGAAATGTGCGTCTGTTTCCATTTAACATCCGCCGTTCGATCAGACCTTTTTCCTCCATGCGGTTTAAAATCGAAGTCAGTGAACCCGCCTCTAAAAAACAATTTCTGGCGATTTCCTTCTGACTGCTGCCGTCGTGATCTTTCAGATAATCAAGAACCTTTGGCTGCCCGATCGTCAGTCCGGTGTTTTTCAGCCGTTCTAACAATCCCCGCTGTACAAGCATCCGGTTCGCCATGATCAAATAATGCAGTGAATCCTCCATTGTCTTTCCTCCAAAAAAAGAAATAGTTATAATTCAAATGTTTATATTTCAAACATTTAGAATTATAACTATCTACCATTGCTATGTCAAGGTCAGCAGAATACTCTATGTTTTTTTAACTCAACTAGAACTCAATATAAAAAACAAAATGGAGCTAACACTTCACGAAGTTCAATTCGAAAAAGTGACAGCCCCTACGTTTATACAATATATTTACTCTACCTATTTACTTTTCATATAAGAACTCTTCCGGCAGCGTTACATTAAAATCTTTTGCAAGATGACGGAAGTTATCCGGTGTGATTGTCTGAAGCTTATCCGGTCTCATGGCAAGCATTTTTACCAAAATTTCGGCGGATTTTTCCGCGGTATGCATCAGACCAAAGGTCAGGTCAAAATCTTCCCCTGCCGCAAACATACCATGATGTGCCCAGATCGCAAGATCATATTTTTTCATCAGTTCACTGGTTGCAACAGCAATCTCCCTGCCGCCCGGCACCATCCAGGGAACCACACCAATGCCTGCTGGAAATACGACCGGACATTCCGTTGCCATCTCCCAGAGTTCTCTTGTAAAGACTTTATCTTCCAGTGGAAGAACAAATGTTAAAGCAATAATGTTTGTGGTGTGTGCATGGTATACAACACGGTATTTCGGGTTCTGCAACTTCTTCACTTCCAGATTCATCAGATGACTTGGAAGTTCTGATGTTGGTCTTCCACCGTTTACCAGTCCCCAGACGATACGGTAATTTTCTCCCTTCTCATCCAGTTCGATCATACAGAAAGAATCTTCCGGTTTAATGATGACGTTACGGAAATATTTTCCACTTCCTGTCACAAGAAAATATTCTCCTGCCAGTTTTGGAACAGAAATTCCGATCGGCTGCCACTCTTTTGCAGCAAAGTTTTCTTTTACAGATTCCACCTCTTCCGGTTTTACACGATAGGACAGATTTCCGCCATTCCTTTCATGCCATCCCTGTTCCCATCCATCATTCGCCATACGGATAAATCCCTTTACAAATTCTGCATCTAAAAATTTCATGTTTATCTTCCTCTCCTCTACAATTTTCAGGTATTCAATCATCCCTGTCTGCTTTCTTTTATTTCATATTATATTTTGTGCTATGCTCTGTCTGCCAGCACCTCACTCTCATATTTTTCAATCTCATCATAAAAATGAAAATCATCACACACATTTTCCCTACGGCAGTACTCCTCCCAGATTTCTCCGATTGGAAGCATTTTTACAGCTTCATTCATTACCATAAGCTTACTCATCTGATTGGTATCCTGAAGTTCTTTTAACATTTCATTCGGAGTACAAAGTGCCATCAAAAGTGCCTTCTGCCAGCTTCGAAAACCGGTTGCAAGTGCCGAGACACGGTTAATGCTCGCATCAAAATAATCCAATGCCATATAAACACGGTCTAATGCATGATTTCTCACGATCTCTTTTGCCATTTCTTTTGTCTCATCATCCAAGATCAACACATGATCGGAATCCCAGCGCACACCTCTTGTAATATGAAGTGCAAATTCCGGATAAAAACAGAGCATTGCAGGGATCTTATCAGATACATACTCTAGCGGATGATAATGTCCATTATCCATTAATGGCATACAGCCATCATGCAGTGCCGCAAAGCTTAATGTAAATTCTGCTGAGCCTACGGTGTAAGACTCCACACCGATTCCAAACACTTTTGATTCCACACATGGTTTCACAAGATTTTTGTCATATGGCTCTGATAAAATCTGTTCAATTGAATCTTTATAGCGGAGGCGCGGTCCCATACGGTCTGCCGGGACATCCTTAAATCCATCTCCTGTCCAGATATTCATCACACATGGCATACCTGTCTCTTTTGCAAAATATTCAGAAATACGGATACACGCTTTCCCATGATTGATCCAGAACTTTCTTGTTTCCTCATCCGGACTTGATAAAGTAAGCCCATCCTTTACTTTTTCATGCGAGAAAAATGTCGGGTTAAAATCAATACCCATATTGTGTTTTTTTGCAAATTCTACCCATTTTTAAAATGCTTTGGCTCCAATGCATCACGATCGGCAAATTCTCCCGGTTCAAAAATGGCATAAGACGCATGAAGATTTAACTTTGCAGTTCCCGGCATCAGTTCATAGCCTCTTCCATATCTGCCATAAGCTGCTCCGGCGTTTTCGCACGTCCCATATAATTTCCGGTTGTCTGGATTCCTCCGGTCAGTCCTCCGTCATTATCAAACCCGATCACATCATCAAGCTGCCAGCAGTGCAGTGATACCGGAACCTTTTTCAATATCTCAATTGCCTGATCTGTATCCACACCTAATGCTGCATATTTTGCTTTTGCTGCTTCGTAACCTGTCATATTTTACTTTTCCTTTCTATTCTGTATCCTGATTACTTGTAAAAATATTTATTTCAAACGACTCTGCAATACATGCCCTTGCTGCCTTTAGGTCTTTTAGTTCTCCCGCCGCGATCATCTGTGCAGCAAAGTTTCCGACTGCTGTTGCCTCTGTCGGCCCCGCATATACGTTTTTCCCTGCATACTCTGCCGTCAGTTCATTTAAATAATGTGCGTTTGCCCCGCCGCCGACAATCTGTATTCTGGAATAATCAATACCTGTCAGTTTTTCTATTTCCTCTGCCGTTTTTGCATAATACTTTGCAAGGCTGTGATAAATGACCGCGGCTAATTCACCAATTGTCTGCGGAATCTGTTCCCCTGCTTCTTCGCATGCCGATTTTACTTCCGCTGTCATATTTTCCGGTGCAAGAAATCTCGCATCATTGACATCTACAAAGGATCTGATCGTTTCTTTTGATGCAAGTGCACAAATTTCTCCAAATCCCATATCCGGTGCGCTTTCTTTTTTCACTGACTGTATCATCCATAATCCCATGATATTTTTCAGATAGCGGAATCTGTAATCATAACCGCCTTCATTTGTCATGTTATGCTGCATACTGACTTTGCTGCAATCTGCCTCTTTTAACTCTGTTCCCATCAATGACCATGTGCCGGAACTGATATAAAGTGCATGCTCCTCCTGCGTTGGAACTGCCATCACCGCAGAAGCAGTATCGTGCGTTGGCGGAAGAACTACTTTACAATCAAATCCAACCCTGTTTTGAATATCTTCCGTCAGTCTGCCTAATTCATATCCCGGATTTTGAATTTTATGGAAAATTCTTCGAGGATATCCAAGCATATCTATCAATTCAATATCCCAATCTTTTGTCACAGGATTCACAAGCTGGGTCGTTGTCGCATTTGTATATTCCTGTACCTTTTTCCCAGTTAATAGAAAATGAAAATAATCCGGTATCATTAACATACTTTTTGCCCACTCAAGCTGCCCCGGCTGCTGCTCTTTGACTGCCATCAGCTGATAGATCGTATTGAAAATCTGTTTCTGTATTCCAGTTCTTCCGTATAAATCGTCTTCCGGTATAAACTCATATACTTTCCTGTCCATATCTTCCGTCCGTCTGTCCCGGTACGCCACTGCATCCCCGATACGTTCATCATTTTCATCCAGCAGAACAAAATCGACTGCCCATGTATCAATACCCATACTATATGGGATTTTTCCTACCATGGCACATTTTTTCATCCCAGTCAGAATCTCTTGAAATAACTGGTCCACATCCCATACTTTGTGACCATTTTTTTCAATCATGCCATTTGGAAAACGATATATCTCTTCCAAAACAATTTTGCCGTTCTCCAGGTGCGAAAGCATATGCCGTCCGCTTGAAGCACCGATATCCACAGCCAGATAATATTTTGTATTCATCCCTTACTCCTTTCCTTCTCTTTTGCTGAATTTAAGATATCAAAAATAAGGACAGTTTTTAGACTCTCATTCGACTAAAAAACTGTCCTTATTTTCTCTTCGTAATACTTTTCGTCTTTCTTTTATTTTGTCTTTAAATTTGCTGAAAACTATTCAACTCTTCCAACAGATATTTCGAAGAGTCAACATTTTTTATCACTTGCTCGTGAATATTTAAAATTGAATTTGCAAGTTTGGTCACATTTTCTGTTGCATTGCTTACTCCACGCACATTTTCCTCTACTACAGCTGATATATTTGTAATGCCATCATTCATCTCTGCCATAATATTACGAAGAGACATAATATTTTTATTGAAAAGACCTGTAATAGTATCCATATGATCTGCCTTTTCATAATACATATCTGTTGCAGCCTCAAATTCAACATAATCATTCATTATCTGATTTTGTATGAAATTCATGAGATCTTGTGCATTTGTCATCAATTGATTGACTGCCGCAATAACACGAACACTGATACCCTGAATGTCATTTGCCGTATTCTTACTGTTTTCTGCCAATTGACGAATTTCCTCTGCGACAACAGCAAATCCCTTGCCAACTTCCCCCGCTCTTGCAGCTTCGATAGAAGCATTTAATGCAAGCAAATTCGTCTGACTTGCGATCTCAAGTATATCGTTAGTTAAATTATTAATACTGCTGATTTGCCGACTTTCTTCAATGGATAAAGATAATGCCTGACTCTTTTCGTTAATAATATCAGAAATGTCTGTTTTCTTCTTCTCTGTCTCCTCTTTAACACCAACCGCTAATGCTTTAATATCAGAGGCAATTACAACACCTTCATTAACTTGATTTCCAACATCGTTAATTGAACTCACTATATCATTGGTGTTCCCGGTAATTCCCTCTATAGAAGATGATATTTCTTCCATACTCGCAGTAATTTCTTCCATGGTAGACGCAATATTATCTGCATTTTCATTTGAATTGTTTACTTCTTCATTCATTAATCCAAGTGAACTTTGCATTATTTCTGACTGCTTTCGTATTTTTTGCATAGCATTCTGTAACTGAATGATAAAATTGTTAATTCCATCCGATAACTGACCAATTTCATCCCGCGAACTAACAGTAATACGCTGCGTAAGATTTCCCTGTTTCTTATTGATACCATCAATAATATCATTTAGCTGCCGGCTGGCTTCACTTGCCGGTTTACTTACAGTCTTACTTATAACCAAAAAGACAACTACTGATACCAAAGCAAAAAAAGAAAATAGAATTTTTGTCATTATTAAATTTGTCTCAACAGCTTGATTATATTCCTTCGATAAATCAGAAATTCCCTGCTCAAGCTCCTCTGTAAGCTCCTTTTCCGTTGTTTCTCCCATATCAACCATCAGATTCTGAAAATCTACACCAAGAGCTATACCAGCCTGCACAAAATCCCCCTTGTCAACATACCCTTGTATTATGGCAAATTGCGAAATAACCTCTGTTAAAAAATCCTCATATGTATGGATTTTATCTTTTAACTCTACATTATCGATATTTTTCAGATATTCATCCATCTTACTCTCACTTGCCGTAATCGTCGAAATTTCCTCTGCTAGTGAACTTTCCAACTGTTGACGTAGCTCTGCATCATCATACAAACTGATAATGTTAAGATATTTCTGACCTCGTTCCATACTTTTTTGGATAGTGAAAATCTCTGTCTGAATCGGAATATACTGTTTCGTTATCTGCAATCCAGCCTGTTTTATACTATTCTGCATTCTTATAGAAAACACTGTATTTAATCCAAATATCAAAACAAATATAATAATCATTAAAAAAACTTTATTTCCAATTTTTTTCATACAAATACCCCACTCTTATTTTTCAGAATAATATTTTCGAAGAAAATAAGCAGGCGCACAACTCCAGGCATGACAGTAACTATTAACAATAGTCCCACCATAAGGTGATTCATCCGGATTATTTGGATTATATAACTCCCAAAACGTATCCGCACCAAGTCGTGCCATACCTCCCCAATATTTCTCCATAACACTAAGAGCCTCTGTTTTATCACCACATTTAAGTAATGCTTCTATATAATAGTGATACATATATGGGGTAATCATTTCAATTGCCTCTGTCTGTGTCGCAACATCATGTAAAATTCGAATTCCACTCTGCTCATCTACAACATCACCAAGAATCATCCATACCTGGCTTGCGTAGGAAATCTGCCTGCAATCACCACTGACAAATAGTCCTTTTTCTTCATCATAAAAATGCATCTTAGCAGCTTTTCTATAAAGTTCATAAGTTTTCATTATGCATTCTGCATCATGGTCTTTTCCGATTTCTTTTGCAATGGCAACGGCACTTTTCATCGCATACAGCAAAACACCCTGTGCACCTGCCTGCTTATTTAATTCCAGTGACCAGTCAAGAAAACACCAGCCGAGTTTATTGCAGTCTTTTACCACACCATCATTACCGACCTGTTTCTGTGCCAATACAATCTGCATTTTTGCTGTTTCCCACAAATCTTCAAGGGCCTCACGATCCTTCGTTTCTACATAATAATCCCACAGGGCTGCCACAAACAATAAAGAGTAATCAAACATACTGGTATCATCTACTTCCGGTTCAGGCTCTAAAAATACACATGCACCCACCTGTCCATTTTGCATCGGTAATGCAGCAAATAAATATAAACACCCCTTTACCATATCATTCATCTGATATGTCTCATAGTTTGCCAATGCCTGTAATCGAAGATCTCCCATCCAAAGTCGCCGATCACGTTTTGGTCCATCTTCAAAAACTTTCTGCATACAATCATGCAGTGTATGGCACGCAATATGATCAATCTGCTCCAATTCTTTATGCACATTATGATATGGTTTTAACTTACTATCATCTGCAGAAGATAATGCGATTGCCATGACATCTTCAATAACCAAATTAAATTTTGAACTGATATCAAGTATATCAATTTTCACATAGCGAAACGAATAACGCCTCGGCAAAGTATACTCTCCCGGAATCAGATCAAAATGAAGTTGTTCCTGTTGTACCCACGCTGAACAGATCCATCCCTGATAATTCTCCACATTTTCTTCAAATTCTTTCAAATTCTCTGCAAAGGAAAATCTAATCCAAACCGGAGCATCTGGATGTGAATTGACATAACCCATTTTTACTTGAAGATGTCCTACCAAATGTTTCCCAAAATCAATTGTTACCGAATCGCCTTTTCCTAAAGGTTTTGAAAAAAACTGTCCCTCTTTTGGAGGAACCAGTGTCTCCTTAACTTCCGGCAATAAACTTAATGCCTT
>ENA-OQDM01001040-OQDM01001040.1-human-gut-metagenome-genome-assembly--contig:-NODE-1040-length-12378-cov-0.926047_pt1 | contig 12378 bp, 16 predicted proteins | sample MGYA00242772_ERZ504605 | MGnify/ENA primary metagenome ERZ504605 (study PRJEB26092, sample SAMD00036348) | human gut metagenome | host: Homo sapiens | study: EMG produced TPA metagenomics assembly of... | reverse complement strand
ATATGTCATTCTTGGTATCTGCATATACTGGATAGGAAAACACTGATTCCTCTGCAAAAAAACTGCTTATTTCCATTTTGGTAACACAAGTGATCAGCTTTCTCGTTAAGGCTCCTTCATAGATAATAAGACCCTGCTTTTCCATGCACCGGGCCGCATGAGCAAAAAGCCCCGACTCCTCCAGATCCTTCGTTACAATCACAAAGGAGTCGGCCGTTCTTATCCGTGCCAATGCTTCTACACGATTACTTAATACAGACTGATGTCCGGCAAAAAATAATCCCGCTTTTATTCCCTGCCTATCTAAAAAATGGCAAAGGGATAAGCCTTTTTTTTTTGCAGATTCATCAGGAACCATAAAACAATCACCAAAGACATTCCCTGGTTTTCATCCGGATACCGTTCTGCCAATTCAGCCAGCTGTTTATAGGAAATCCCTGCCAATCTGTTCACACTTTCATGAAAAATCTCTCGGTTATGCCGAGAGATCGTAAATAAAACGTTAAAAATGATTAAAAGATTTACGCCCAGATGGTGCCAACTGCCCTTCCATCGCTTTAATCATTCGTCTGCGTTCTTCTATATCGCTCTTTTCACGTCCCGATATAACGGCACCCCAAATAAGGCCTACCGAAATAACATTAGTCAACAATGACGTACCGCCATAAGAAATAAAGGGCAATGGAATCCCAGTGACAGGAAAACATCCAATGACCATTGCCATATTAATAATTCCCTGTACAGAGATAAGCAATGTCAATCCGTAAACAAGTAAAGATTCATAAGGTTGTTTCAACTGGCGGGCGCAGGAAAACCCGCACATAAGAAAGCCCATGAACAGGCACATAACAACAACTGAACCGATGAATCCAAACTCCTGGCTGAAAACTGCATAAGCAAAATCTGTATGCTGTTCAGGAAGGTATAAAAATTTGTACACCCCTTCCCCCGGTCCCTGCCCCCAAAATCCACCGGAACCGACTGCGGTTAAACTCCGTACAATCTGATATCCCGCCCCCAAAGGATCGGCAAACGGATCCCATAATATAGCCATACGCTCCGCGCGATAAGCAGAAACAACAGCCAGATATCCCCCAAGACAAACTGCCGTCACAATTCCTGCCAAAATCTCCAAAAACGGCATCCCCGCAAGAATATAAAGCAGTCCCGGAAAAAAAAGGATGATAGCCGCCGTTCCCATGTCAGGTTGGAACAAAACAATCGTTGCCAAAACCGCAGGACATAATATCGGCAAAAAATGATGGACAAGCCCCCTCTTTTTCCGACGCTTTCCCACAGGGCGATTCAATATACCATAAAAAACTGTAATGGCTCTTTATTCTTGATCCGTTTCGCCAAAAAAAGCAGCCGTCCAGATAATTCCCGCAACTTTCGCCAATTCCGAAGGCTGCAGTGACATGGGGCCCAACATAATCCAGCGATTCGCACCATTAACACTAATTCCCGCAAATTTAACAAGAATAAGAAGCAGAAATACCGCAATAAACCAAAGCCAAGCACCTTGCTGAATTTTTATTCGTTCCCAATTTAACAGCAATCCAGGCTGCAAAAATTCCTCCTAAGAGAAACAGGATGTGGTTCGATATATGTTTATATGCGCTTCCGCCGTCATAAATATCCATATAATATGTCGAGCTGTATATATTTTAAGCATCCTATCACTATAAGCACGCCGGTAATCGCAATAAGCCACCGTAAAGAATCCGGTACATACTTCATCTTATCGGACGCGTGGCCACGAGACGACATACAAGGTTCCCCTTTCTGCTGAACTTTTCTTCATACTCTGTTTCCACATCGCCTTTCACCGGTTTACGGTGGAGATCGTAAGTAATGAAAGAAATCTTCCATCCCATTTCCTTGAACTCCGCTAAAGAAAAATCAAAGAGGTCTTTATTATCTGTTTTAAAACGGATTTCTCCACCTTTTTTAAGTATCCATTCATATTTTTTCAGGAACTCTCTATAGGTCAATCGCCGCTTCGCATGTCTGGCTTTAGGCCAAGGATCGCTAAAATTCAAATAAATGACGGAAACCTCTCCCCGTGCAAAAATATCCTGAATATGTTTCACATCCCCTAAAATCAAGCGGACATTGGCAACTGGCGGATCCATCTCTGCGGTCTTCTTAGCCGCATAATAAATGACACCTTCCTGTACCTCCATTCCTATATAGTTGATATCAGGATGAACGCTTGCCATGCGGGAAATAAACCGTCCCTTTCCTGTACCGAATTCTACATGAATTGGGTTCTCAGGTTCAGGAAATAAAGTATTCCATTTGCCTTTCAGCCGTGTCGGCTCCTCCATGTATAAAATATCCGTATAATCCTTTATCGCTTCATCTATCCAAGGTTTCCTCCGAAGACGCATAGATCCTCCACCATTTTATTTTCCTTATTGATTATAGCATAATGACCACCGCATAAACCGATTGTCTGAAGGCCACTACTTTTGACTGACGCCTTCATTTCTAATATACGTTACCGGCTGCGTTCGTAAAATGTCTGATCAAAATTGTTCCAATTAAAATTCATATGGCCCGCTTCTTCTGCCGCCTCCATTCTTTTTCGATTCCACAACCTGTCGATTTCTTCCTTATTTTCTCCTACCTGTTCCCTATCATTCCTAATCATTACGTTTCCATACATCGTCATTAATGTGGTTACATCCTTATCAAAATCAGGTGAAAACAGATTACATGCTGAATCATAATGGACAGCGGTCAATCCCATCATTCCCATCAGAGTATCATACAACATATCATTGGAAAACGGTACGTTCCTTCGCGCCTCAATCATCGCGGCCGTCTGCGGATTTATCCGATGATAGTCCTCAGACATATAAATCCAAAATGGAATATGAACCATGGTGAAGTTAAATTGATCCGCATTGTGTCCCGGTCGGGCCGTCACCTCTTCACCATGATCGGAGAAATACATAACAGCATCAGCATGCAGGTAATTGGTGGCCTCATTCATGATAGATTCCATCACATAATCATTAAACAGAACTGAATTATCATATTCATCATTCATAACCTCTGCCGTTTCACGTTCTTTAGATGTATCAACCGGCCAATGATAGAACTCGCTGGGATAGCGGTCCCAATAACTGATATGGCTCCCCATCAAATGAATGACGATCAGCTGCCTCCTGTTTGCAGGATCCACTTTCTTTAAATAAGGTATCAGCGCAGTATCGTAATCTTTCGTAATTACATCGGTTCCTATATATTGATTAAGCCAATATTGGTCATCACACTCAGAACCGATAGCACCGATAGGCGTATCCCATATACCGAAACGGGACTGATTAGATATCCATGTAGTTTTAAATCCCGCTTCTCTTGCCAAATCAATAATAGAATAAGCATCAGACAAATTCATTCCGTTATATTGGTTCTTCTCCGTCAGCGCACAAGTGAGAACTTGTACCGTCTGCGTATAGCAGGAATAGACATGGTTAAAAAACGTATAGTGGGGATCTATGTTTGCCTCTGTTTGAAACGGCGTCGTTTCCCTTTTATATCCATATACATGCATATGATCCCGCGTAAGCGATTCTCCTATGACCAGTATATATACTCCATCAGGAGCTGCTTTCAGCTTTGCCAGCACATCCGGATCTGTAATGTGCATATTCCGCCTTGCTTTTAAAATGGATTGATACTCGCCAAAGCTTCTTAAAGTTTGATATGCCTCAGCATATACATGGGCGATACGCGTACTGCTGATAGAAAGTACAGAAAGCCCCACAATTCGCAAAGAAGAAGAAAAGCAATACAAACCAGGCCTTTTTGGATACAATTTCTTCCTGATGAAAGCTGTACCTGCTAGTAAGGAACACCAATGCCCCCAACAGGATCAGCGCGATAATCCCGCCTGCCAATCCGGCATAGGGAAGATTTACTTCCATGTAAGAAATCGCTTCCGATATATTTGTCTGCGCCATGGCTATCATCATATTCACTGACAAAAGAGCCTTAGTCGTCATATAATACCCGATATAGCTGAATTGGATCAGCACATATAAGAGAATGAAAACCATGCAGATAATCCGGGCAATCATTCTCCACCTATGCGGCAGCAGCCATGCAGCAGTAAGACAGGAAATAAAAAGATAAAGAGGCGTGCTAAATTCCCCCGATAAATCTGCCATATCCAGAGTGACATTAGCTTGTATAGATAAATAAGGCACAATAAGAGAAAGCCCGAATAAAAACGTAATCGTAAGCCACAGTGATACAATCGCTTTTAATAAATGCCGTCTGATGAAGTATGCAGTCACGAATCCTGTTTGTAGAAAAAGCAAAAAAAGTTTAATTAATGAATATGGCTGATATCCGCCGGGCGCACCAAAATACCAGCTCAAGAAAAATGTGATTCCTACAGGTATGAATGTGGCAAATGCCCACCAGTATATCCAATGTATATTTCCCGACTTATCCATACCCGGCATATGATTTACAGTCTCTCTGGTTCCCATGTATATAAAACCTTTACTCCATATAATGTACTTATTTATATCTTTGATTATTCTAACACAGCCGTAAAGAAATCATATCCATCTTTCCTCCCTATAAATTTAAAAAGATGGTATCCGCGAAAAGATAACCATCTTTCACTTTTATGTATAAATAAACCTCTAATTTGTTAATGCTCTCAAAGGCGCCGGAATCTTTCCTCCCCGGGCAATAAACTGATCTGCTTTAAACCGATTAATATCAATAACCGGCGCATATCCCATAAGTCCGCCGAAATTAACCATGTCTCCAGGCTTCTTTCCGGGAGCCGGAATCAGTCTTGTCGCCGTCGTTTTGTTATTAATCATGCCGATTGCGGCTTCATCAGCAAGAATCGCCGAAATCGTCGCTGCGGAAGTATCCCCCGGAATTGCTATCATATCCAATCCGACGGAACATACGCAGGTCATGGCTTCCAATTTTTCCAAAGAAAGACTTCCCCGCTGCACCGCTCAATCATACCGAGGTCTTCGCTGACCGGAATAAATGCTCCCGACAGGCCTCCGACACTAGAAGACGCCATGAGACCGCCCTTTTTCACCGAGTCATCAAAAGTGCAAGTGCCGCGGTCGTCCCCGGTCCGCCGCAGCTTTCCAATCCCATTTCTTCCAATACCTGCGCCACACTATCTCCGACAGCTGCCGTTGGTGCCAATGATAAATCAACAATACCGAAAGAAGCGTGAAGACGTTCTGTAGCCGCTTCCGCCACAAGCTGACCTAAACGCGTAATCATGAACGCCGTATTTTTCACCGTTTTTGCTACAACATCAAAAGGTGCGCCTTTTATACTTTCCAAGCTTTTTCACAACACCGGGACCGGAAACGCCGACATGGATGGCAACATCCCCCTGCGTCACCCCATGGAATGCGCCTGCCATAAAAGGATTATCTTCCACAGCATTACAAAATTCAACCAGTTTTGTACAGCCATACGCATCTTTATCTTTCGTCAACTCTGCCGTTTCTTTAACAATTTCCCCCATACGTTTTACAGCATCCATATTGATACCCGCTTTAGTTGACCCGATAGCGACAGAACTGCAAATGCTCCGTGTCACGGCTAAAGCTCGGGAATGGAATCAATCAGCACCTTATCCGCCGATGTCATCCCCCGATCAACTAAAGCGGAAAACCCGCCAAGAATATCTACACCGACTTCATCAGCTGCTCTTTGGAGTGTTTCAGCAATCGAAACGTAGCTGGAACTCCTGATTCCGCCTGCTACCAGTGCAATCGGCGTTACAGAAATCCGCCTGTTTATAATCGGTACGCCGTACTCACGGGATATATCATGGCTTACCTCCGCCAGATCTTCCGCATTACGGCAGATTGTATCATAAATGTTATTACACAAAGTTTTTTCATCAGAAGAAACACATCCGAGCAGCGATATCCCCATCGTTATCGTCCTTACATCCAGTTTATTCTGATCAAACATACGCTCCGTGGACAGGATATCCTCAATATCTAATTCAAGCATGGCCCCTCCTCAAATGCGATGCATAGCATAAAATATGTCTGCAAGCTGTACACGCACATCCACACCCAGTTCTTTACCAAGCATTCCCAATGCATCTTGTACATCTTTTAAGAGTTCCCTTTGCCTTTTCCATATCACAAATCAGGATCATATCAAAAATTCCATCCAAAATCGTCTGAGAAATATCCAGTATATTAATATTCTGCAGTGCCAATTCTTTAGTAACGCCCGCAACGATACCGACACTGTCCGCGCCGATAACCGTAACAACAATCTTTTTCATACCCGTTTTCCTTTCCCCTGACAAAAAGTCATAATTCAATACTTAGTCATTATATCATATAACACCGTATCTTTTATCCATTAGCATTTCGTATTCATCTTTTTATCCCCATAAACAGTATCCTTCACTCTTTTCTTCTATAAATAATGAAGAGAACCGTGTATAATAAATAACCAAAGAATAGCTCGTTTATCTTTCAGAAGGAGAACTTATGAAAAGTTTAAAATATATTTCCTGGAATGTTAATGGACTCCGCGCTTGTATGAAAAAAGGCTTTATGCAGTCTTTTAAAGAGTTGGATGCAGATTGCTTCTGTCTGCAGGAAACGAAACTCCAGCCTGACCAGATCGAGCTTGACCTCCCAGGTTATTATCAGTATTGGAACAGTGCAGTAAAAAAAGGATACAGCGGAACCGCATTATTTACTAAAATAAAACCTCTCTCTGTTACCTATGGTATCGGTATGGAGGAGCATGATCAAGAAGGACGGGTCATCACAGCAGATTTTAATGACCACTGCCTGGTAACCTGCTACACACCAAACAGCCAGCGTGGACTGGCACGGCTTACATATAGAATGAAATGGGAAGATGATTTTAAAAAATATCTGCTTGATTTATCTAAAAAAAGCCGGTCATTCTCTGCGGCGATTTGAATGTGGCCCACGAGGAGATCGACCTTGCCAATCCGGCATCAAATCATATGAACGCAGGTTTTACTGATGACGAACGTAATAAAATGACAGAACTCCTTTCCGATGGATTCACTGACTCTTTTCGCTATTTACATCAGGACAAAAAAGATGCCTACTCCTGGTGGAGCTACTTTGCAAAATCCAGGGAAAGAAATATCGGGTGGAGAATTGATTATTTCCTCGTCTCCGATATATTGCAGCCGCGGATTAAAGCGGCAGAAATCCATTCTTCCATTTTGGGCAGTGACCACTGCCCGGTGGAATTGGATATTGAAATCTAAGATATACCTGCAAGATTCTAATTATTTATACCATTCAGAAAGAAGGAATTTAAATGACGAATGTACTCATCGTGGAAGATGAGCCTGCCATTTCCGACATGGAAAGGGATTTTCTTGAAGGCGCGGGATACAATCCCTTCATTGCGGAAAACAGTGAAGAAGCATTGCACATGATGCGCAGTGAAAAGATAGATGCCGTTATTCTCGATGTCACCTGCCGGGAGAAGATGGATTTTCCCTTTGCCGCAAACTGAGAGAAATCACAAACGTGCCCATTCTTTTTGCAGCAGCCAGAACAGAAGACTCTGATATCGTCCGCGGGCTGGGACTTGGTGCCGATGACTACCTGCTTAAACCGCTGAAAGGAACCATCCTTATTGCCCATTTACGTGCACAGCTTTCTGTCCACATGCGGATTAAAGCGGAACAGCTCAATAAATCCATGCCGGAAGAAGGAATTACTATCGGAGACCTCATCATACGCCCCAAAGCTCGGCAAGTCATCCTTAACGATAAAAATGTATTGCTTACAGGCAAAGAATTTGATCTTCTCTATTTCCTTGCCACACATCCCAATGAAGTATTTTCAAAAGAGCAGCTGTTCGAACAGATATGGAGCTTAGATCCTATCGGTGAGCCGGCAACGGTTACAGTCCACATTAACCGGCTCCGTTCCAAATTAAAAAAGGTATCCGGCCGTGCTTATGAACGGATTGAAACTGTTTGGGGCTCCGGCTACCGGTTTCATGGAAATTGATTCTTTTGAATGGGCAATATCATCCGATGAAGAACTTTACACCATTGCATGATACAAGGACAATATTATGAAAATTTTAATTACAGGCGGCGCGGGATTTATCGGCTCTCACTTATCCGATGCGCTCCTCGCTGCCGGGCATGAAATCACAATCATAGATGATCTTTCGAGCGGAACAAAAGATTTTCTTCCCAAAGAAGCGGAATTTCTCAAAATGGATATCCGGGATGAAAAACTGACGGATATCTTTAAAGAAAGACATTTCGACATCATCTATCACGAAGCAGCGCAGACCATGGTTCCCGCTTCTATTGATAATCCCTATCTGGACGCGGATATAAACATCAGCGGTATGCTCCGTGTACTGGAAGCCGCACGCAAAACAGATGTGCAAAAAATTATCTTCTCTTCCTCCGCCGCGGTTTATGGAGATAATCCCGCGCTCCCTCTTACAGAAAATCTGATTCCCGCTCCCAGTTCTTTTTATGGACTTACAAAGTGGATGACGGAAAAATATCTCGCTCTTTACCATAAAATTTACGAACTCTCCTATACCGTCCTCCGTTACAGTAATGTGTACGGCCCCCGGCAAGGTGCTGATGGCGAAGGCGGTGTCATTTATATTTTTGCCAAATCGCTCGCGGAAAATAAACCGATTACCATTTTCGGAGACGGTCGGCAGACCAGGGATTTTATTTCCGTCCATGATGTTGTTTCTGCCAACCTGGCAGCTTTACATCAGGCGGACGGCGAAAATTATAAACATCAGCACCGAAACAGAACTGTCGCTGAACGATTTGGCAGCAGAAATGATTGCGGCCGCCGGACGCTCCCGAAAACTTCTCCATTACGGTTCCCCACGCACAGGCGACATCTATCGCTCTTGCCTCTCTAATCAAAAAGCGAAGACACTGCTGCATTGGACTCCTTCAAGAAACATCAAAGACGGTCTTACCGAAACGATTCATTTCTTTCAGGACAGACTCTAAATGATACAAAAAAGCATTTCCCTATGCAGACGCATGAACGGAAATGCTTTTTTAACTTGTTATACGAGATACTCCGCCAAAACTTTAGCTACTCCATCATTCTCGTTAGAGTCACAAATGTTTCCTGCTGCCGAACGGGCATATTCGTCCGCATTTTTTACAGCATAAGAAATTCCCGCCATTTTCAGCATAGATACATCATTTTCTGTATTACCAAAAGCGATGACCTCAGAAAGAGAAATATCCCACATATTGCACAACTTTTGAAGCGCTGTCCCTTTGCTGACTCCTTTTTTATGGACATCCACGAAATCATCTCCCGGGAATACGACTTCTACCTCATCTGAAAAATTCGTCTCTATGACCCTGCGTATCTCTCTGCGGACCGCTTCGGACCCATCCGCAAAAATCAGCCTCGTCGGCTTTTTCTTCGGATGGTAAAATGCATTTCCCAGGTATGCCACAGCCTTGGTTCTGTACTTCTTATACTTTGCTTCCGTTTTATTGGGCTCTGGCAAATAGATCTGGTCATCAAAAAAAGTATGTACCAGCCATCCTTTTTCTCTTGCTGTCAGAAGAATCTTTTCTGCCACGGAAATATCTATCCCATCCTGCCATATCGGTCTCCCGGAACGGCTCATCATGATCCATGCGCCGGTATAACAAATCAAAGGTGTATCAGAAAGTCCCAATTCTTCCGCCTTGGGACGCGCCGCGTCAAACATACGCCCCGTTGCCAGCACGATGCGTATCCCTCTGTGTTCTGCTTTCCGTATAATATCCTTGGAAAAATCGGAAAGCGACATATCATCATGAAGAAGAGTTCCGTCCAGATCAATCGCCGCCATTTTGATTTTCATTCAATTTCTCCTTTATAGACCATCATCTATTCGCTATAATAGTATGTATCTATTTATTATAACGAACGGAGTACATCCAGTCACATGAAATATCGGTTACTGCTTCTTTTAGCAGCTCTTATCTGGGGCTTTGCCTTCGTCGCGCAAGTCATAGGCATGGATTCCATCGGCCCCTACGCTTTTAACGGGATCCGTTTCCTTTTAGGTTCCCTGTCTCTGCTTCCTATTATTTATTATTATCCTTCCGGCAGAAATCCGAAAGAAGCTTCCTTTTCCATCTGGGGTTGCCATTCTTATGGCGGGTATACTTCTCTGCGGCGGCGCCACTCTTCAGCAGGTCGCCCTTCAATACACCACGCATCAAAAACAAGTTTCCTTACTGCCACTTACCTGCTCATGGTTCCGGTCATCGGTCTTTTCTTCGGACAGGTACTGCGCCTGAACCATATCTTCGGTGTCATTCTTGCCATGGCGGGGGTCTACTTTATTTCCATCACGGAAACACTCGATATCGGATATGGAGATTTCTTAGTGCTTCTCTGTGCCGTCTGCTACGCGGCCCATATCATTCTCCTCAACTATCCGACGCAGCGTTTCCCGCCTGTCACCCTCTCATCAGGACAATTCATGGTCGTAGGTATATGCAACCTTATTCTGGCCTTCTTCTTTGAAACCGTTTCTATTTCAAGCATACTGTCCTCCTGGTGGCCCATTTTATATACAGGCATACTTTCTACCGGTGTCGCATATACCTTACAGGCAGTGGGACAGAAATATCTCCCTGCCACGGAAGCCACCATGCTCCTAAGTCTGGAAATGGTCTTTGGCGGACTCTGCGGCGTGCTCTTTCTGAATGAATCCTTTACCGGAAAGCAGTTCATCGGTATCCTCTGCATGACAGCCGGCGTATTTTTTGCGCAGATACCAAGCCGCACTATACTGCCGCTGAAAAAATGAAATAGCCAACTTACGAAATAATACAAAGGAGCAAAATGATCCTTTCCCCTTACGATTAAAGTCATTACAGCGAGTATCCTCAGTCGCACTGCGTGCGCCAGCTCCTTATAAACAAGGAGCCTTGCTGTATCTCATCTTTTCTCATAAAGTATTTAATACGAACCGACATTTAGAAAAGGAGTTCTAACGGTAAGAATAAGGATTGAGTGAGCCTCCTTATCTATAAGGAGGGGGACCACGTCAGTGGTGGAGGATACTGGCTCGAGGGAGTGACACGAAAGGTAAGAATGAAACTCTCTCCTCTGTCAGTCGTCTGCCGGCTTTTGTTATCTGTTTTATTAAGGAGCAGAACGACGCGTAAAAATGGTTCACTTGTCCTTGCGTCTGGTGGGGGTGATATACCAGCAGCACCAAAACGGCACCAATTAAAAAATCTCGAAGAATTTTTCTCTATACAGGAGCTTACCATGAAAGAATTTACCATCACCAAAGCAGAAGAAGGACAGACGCTTTTCAAGTACCTTTGCAAACTCCTGCCCCAGGCTCCGGCAAGCCTGTTCCACAAAAGCTTCCGCAAGAAAAATATCACATGGAACGATGAAAAATGCACGGGAAAAGAAATTCTCCGGGAAAAAGACAACATAAAAATATGGTTTTCCGATGAAACATTCCATACATTCTCCGAAAAGAAAAACGCAGATCCCTCACAAAAGAAATCTGCCTTCCCCTTTTCACGACGCATCATCTACGAAGATGCGCATATCCTTATCGTAGACAAACCGGCAGGCATACTGACCCAAAGTGATAACTCCAATGAATTATCCCTGAATGACGCTCTGCTGGACTATTGCCATTACAATAATCATTCCACAGCGAAGCCATCCGTATGCAACCGTCTGGACAGAAATACAAGCGGTATCGTTCTTTGCGGAAAAACTGTCAAAGGTCTGCAAATGCTGAATGAAATCATCAAGAACCGTACCCTTCATAAATATTACCGCTGTATCGTCTTAGGAGAAACAAAAGAACAGGACACCCTGAAAGGCTTCCTCATAAAAAATGAATCAGCGAATCAAGTCACTATCATTACAGAGCAAAAAGACAATGCTGTACCTATAGAAACGAGATACAAAAGAATCTCCACCATGGAAAAAGCGGGGAATATTTGCTCTTCTGCTGGAAGTCCGGCTCATCACCGGCCGCCCCACCAATCCGCGCCCACCTCACTTCCATAGCCATCCTATCTTAGGCGACAGAAAATACAGAAATAAAAAGAGCATCGAAATCTCCAAAGCTCTTCATATTCCCCACCAGCTTCTTTGCGCCTGTTCCATCACGTTTCCAAAAATAAAAGGGACATTTGATTATCTGTCGGGGAAAAATTTTATTACAACCTTACACACAATAAAATAATTTATGGTTAGTCCACTCAATAAAAATAGCAAAATTATCTATTCCTTAATATTTAGAAGCTAATTTTTCCCATCTATTCTACGAAAACAATTTTTTTATTTTCTCGAACAATGATTT
>ENA-OQDM01001036-OQDM01001036.1-human-gut-metagenome-genome-assembly--contig:-NODE-1036-length-12414-cov-2.349638_pt1 | contig 12414 bp, 8 predicted proteins | sample MGYA00242772_ERZ504605 | MGnify/ENA primary metagenome ERZ504605 (study PRJEB26092, sample SAMD00036348) | human gut metagenome | host: Homo sapiens | study: EMG produced TPA metagenomics assembly of... | reverse complement strand
TGCAAAAAGCATTCTGCGCACCTTCCTGGCCTACGAGAAAGACGGCCTTGTGCCGAACCTTTTCCCGGAGGGCGCACAGAAGCCGATGTACAACACTGTGGACGCGGCGCTCCTTCTCATTGAAGGAGTGTGGCTGTACATTCAGCGCAGCGGCGACCACGCATTCCTGCACGAAGCCTACCCGGTGATGGAACGCATCATCGCGGCTTACCGGAAGGGGACCCACCACGGCATCCGGATGGATGCGGATGGGCTCATCACCGCCGGTGAGGGACTGGACCAGGTGACCTGGATGGATGTGTGTGTGAACGGCATCCTGCCGACGCCCCGCCACGGCAAGCCGGTGGAGGTCAACGCTTACTGGTACAACGCCCTTGCGATCATGGCGGCGTTTGCCAAGCAGCTGGGAAAAGAAGCCGACTACGAGCAGCTGGCCGAAAAGGTGAAGCGCTCTTTCGCAGAAAAATTCTACATGCCGGAGAAGGGATACCTGAAGGACGTGCTCTCGGGCACGGACGCCGACGAGCAGATCCGCTGCAACCAGATCTGGGCGGTGTCGATGTCCTTCTCCGCGCTGTCTCCCGAACAGGAAAAGAACGTGGTGGAGACGGTCTACCGGCAGCTCTACACGCCCTGCGGGCTGCGGACGCTCTCGCCGGAAGACCCGCAGTACCACGGCAGCTACGGCGGCGAACAGCTTGCGCGTGACCTGGCGTATCACCAGGGAACGGTTTGGGTGTTCCCGCTGGGTGCCTATTATCGGGCTTATCTAAAGGTACACAACAACACCCCGGAAGCGGCTGCACAGGTCCGCCGGGAGCTGGATGCGGTGCTTCCCATGCTGCGGGAAGGCTGCATCGGCCAGCTGCCCGAGATCTACAGCGGCGACTTCCCGGCGGAAAGCAAAGGCTGCTTTGCGCAGGCATGGAGCGTCGGCGAGATGCTGCGGGTCTATGCGGCGCTGGAAAGGATCGAAGGTGCAGGAGGAAAACATGGAACGAGTGGTACTTGATAAGAGCCGCTGCGGCTGGTGGAAATCGGCCGTGTTCTATGAACTGTATCCCAAGAGCTTTCAGGATACGACCGGCAGCGGCACCGGCGATCTGCGGGGCATCCTCTCGCATCTGGATTACCTCGAAACGCTGGGCGTGGACGCCATCTGGCTGTGCCCCATCTGCGCATCGCCGCAGGTGGACAATGGCTACGATATCTCGGACTTCTGCGCCATCGAGCCGAGCTTCGGCACCATGGCGGACATGGACGAGCTCATTGCCGAGAGCAAAAAGCGGGGCATCGGCATCCTCATCGACCTGACCCTGAACCACTGTTCGGACCAGCACCGCTGGTTCCGGGCGGCAAAAAGCTCCCGCGAGAACCCCTATCACGATTACTTCCTCTGGCGGGACGGCACGCCGGACTGCCCGCCCAGCGGGATGCGCAGCGTCTTCGGCGGTTCGGCATGGACCTATGTGCCGGAGATCGGCCAGTGGTACTTCCACCAGTTCGCGCCGGAACAGCCGGATATGAACTGGGAAAACCCGAAACTGCGGCAAGAACTTTACGATGTGATGAAGTTCTGGGTCAAGAAAGGCGTGGCAGGCTTCCGCCTGGACGTCATTGACCAGATCGCGAAAGAGCCGGACAAGGATATCACCATCAACGGCCCGCGGCTGCATGAATATCTGCGCGGCATTCCGAGAACGTTCTCACCGACGAAGGTCTGGTGACGGTGGGCGAAGCGTGGGGTGCAGACACCGAACGCGCCAAGCGCTACAGCGCGCCGGACGGCAGCGAGCTGAGCATGGTGTTCCAGTTCGAGCACATCGGCCTCGACCAGGAGCCGGGCAAGGACAAGTGGGATATGATCCCGCTGGAGCTGCCCCGCCTGAAGGAATGCCTGCGCCGCTGGCAGCAGGAGCTGTACGGCTGCGGCTGGAACAGCCTGTTCTTCAACAACCACGATCTGCCCCGCATCGTTTCCCGCTGGGGCAACGACAAAGAGTACCGCGTGGAGTCGGCCAAAATGCTGGCCACCATGCTTTACGGCCTGCAGGGCACGCCCTACATCTACCAGGGCGAGGAGCTCGGCATGACGAACATCCGCCTGCCGCTGGAACAGTATCAGGATCTGGAGATCCACAACATGTACAAAGAGCGGACAGAGCGCGGCGACTCGCCCGAGAGCGTCATGCAGTCCATCTGGGCGCGGGGCCGCGACAACGCCCGCACCCCCATGCAGTGGCGGCAGGGGAGAACGCAGGTTTCACCACCGGCACGCCCTGGCTGCCCGTGAACGAGAACCACACCGTCATCAATGCCGCGGCTGCTCTGGCCGACCCGGATTCCATCTTCTACTATTACAAAAAGCTCATTGCCCTGCGCAAGGAGCTGCCGGTCTTCCGGGATGGGCGGTTCACGCTGCTGTGCCCCGAGGACGAGCAGCTGTTTGCCTACACCCGCGACACCGAAACGGAGCACCTGCTGGTGGTCTGCAACTTCTCCGGGCGCGAAGCTTCCTTCGACTTCCCGGCGGAATACCGCGGCGCGGAGTGCCTTGTCTCCAACTACAAAGAACCGTCTGTCCAGACCATTCGCCCCTATGAGGCATGGATGCTGATCAAAAAGGAGTGCTGACCCAATGAACCGTTATGCAGGTGTTCTGATGTCCGTCACCAGCCTGCCGTCTCCCTACGGCATCGGCTGCTTTGACGGCGCGGCCTATGCGTTTGTGGATTGGCTGGCAAAGGCCGGGCAGCGCTACTGGCAGATCCTTCCGCTGGGCGCAACGGCTTACGGCCTGCCGGACAACTCCCCCTATCAGGCCTACTCCGCCTTTGCGGGCAGCCCCTACCTCATCAGCCTGGAGACCCTCATCGGGGAAGGCGTGCTGACCCGCGAGGAGTGCGATGCCGTGGATTTCGGCAGCGACCCCGCGAAGATCGACTTCGACAAGCTCCACGAGAACCGTCTCGCGCTGCTGCACAAGGCCTATGAGCGGAGCAATATCGCGCAGGACGGCGGGTTCCACGCATTCTGTGCAGACAACGCCTGGTGGCTGGACGATTATGCATTGTTCATGGCGCTGAAGACCTTCTTCCGGGAAGCACCGTTCCAGAGCTGGCCGAAAGATATCCGCATGCACTGGACTTCGCCGTGGATTACTACAACCGTGAACTCTACTTTGATGTGGAGTTCCACAAATATCTGCAGTACAAGTTCGCCCAGCAGTGGTCGCAGCTGAAGGCTTATGCCAACGCACGGCACATCCGGATCGTGGGCGACATCCCCATCTATGTTTCGCCGGACGGCGCAGACGTTTGGGCACACCCGGACCTGTTCCAGCTGAACAGCGAAAACCAGCCGACGGCCATTGCAGGCTGCCCGCCGGATGCCTTTGCTGCCGACGGCCAGGTCTGGGGCAACCCGCTCTACCGCTGGGAGCGCCACCGGGAGACCGGCTACGCCTGGTGGATGAGCCGGATGTGGTACAGCTTCAAACTGTACGACATCGTGCGCATCGATCACTTCCGCGGCTTCGACGAGTATTTCTCGATCCCGGCCGATGCCGCCAACGCGAGGGCGGGCCACTGGGAAAAGGGCCCGGGCATGGAGCTGTTCGACACCATGCACTGGCAGCTGGGCGAGGTGAACGTCATCGCCGAGGACCTGGGCCTGCTGACCGACAGCGTCCGCGCGCTGGTGCGGGCCAGCGGCTGCCCCAACATGAAGGTGCTGCAGTTCGCCATCGACCCGGAGGACACCACCGCGTCCAACGACTACTGGCCCCACAACTATAACACCCACTGCGTGGTCTACACGGGCACGCATGATAACCCCACTCTGGCAGGCTGGTACGCCGGGCTGGACGAGGCTTCCCGCCGCCAGGTGCGGGACTATCTGGGCGATGCATTCACCCCGGATGCGCAGATGTACAAGGTGCTCATCCGGCTGGCGCTGCGCAGCGTCGCAAAGGACTGCATCATCCCCATTCAGGACTACCTGGGCCTGGGCAACGAGGCCCGCATGAACCAGCCGGGCACCGTGGGCTTCAACTGGCGCTGGCGCCTTGCGCCCGGTCAGGTGACCGACGCCCTTGCCGACGAGCTGATGGCGCTGACGAAGCGCACCGGCCGCGTCAACTGGGATATCCTGAACGGATAAACTTTGTTTCGAACAGCAACCGCTGTATTGAATAACATTTATTTTATGGAGGAGAAAAATTATGAAAAAGATCTCGCGTCGTTCGTTCCTGGCCGTTTGCGGCACTCTGGCCGCAGCAACTGCTCTGACCGCCTGCGGCGGCAGCAGCTCCAGCACTGCTTCTTCTGCAGCAGCCGGCAGCTCCGAGGCTGCTTCCGTTGAGGTGCAGGACGTTGCCTGAGGTCTGGGGCCCCCAGGAAGATCAGGTGGATTCCAGCAGCTGGCTGCCCACCATGTGCGAGCAGTTCAACGATGCACACCCCGAGTGGAACATCACCTTCACCTATGAGGTCTGCTCCGAGGGCGACGCAAGCAAGAACGTCACCCAGGACGTCTCCGCAGCTGCCGACGTCTACATGTTCGCAAACGACCAGCTGGGCACCCTGGTGCAGGCAAACGCCATTGCACAGCTGGGCGGCAGCTACCTGGATGAGGTCCTGAACGACAACCCCGATACCATGATCGACTCTGTCACCAGCACCGACGGCGGCGTGTACGGCGTGCCTTTCACCGGCAACACCTGGTTCATGTACTATGACACCTCCGTCTTCAGCGAGGACGACGTGAAGTCTCTGGACACCATGCTGGAGAAGGGCAAGGTCGCATTCCCCCTGACCGACTCCTGGTACATCGCATCTTTCTACTACGCAAACGGCTGCACCATCTTCGGTGAGAGCGGCATGGATGCCGACGCCGGCTTCGACTTCGGCGGCGACAAGGCCGTTGCAGTTACCAAGTATCTGGTGAACCTGTACAACAACGCAAACTTCTCTGTGGACGCCGACGGTTCCGGCCTGTCCGGCCTGCGTGAGGGCACCGTCAACGCCATCTTCTCCGGCACCTGGAATGCCGAGCCTGTCAAGGAAGCTCTGGGCGACAACTTCGGTGCGACCCAGCTGCCCACCATCACCATCGACGGCGAAGCAAAGCAGATGCGTTCCTTCGCAGGCTCCAAGGCCATCGGTGTCAACCCCAACTGCCAGAACATGCAGGCTGCTATTGCTCTGGCCGTCTACCTGGGTTCTGCTGAGGCTCAGAAGGCTCACTATGAGATGCGCGGCATCGTGCCCACCTCCAAAGCTCTGAGCAACGACGCAACCGTTTCTGCCGATATCGTTGCAATGGCACAGGCCAACACCATCGCCAACACCTCCGTGCTGCAGGCTACTCTGCCGGAGATGGGCAGCTACTGGACTCCTTCCGAGAACATGGGCAAGGCCATCGTCAGCGGCGAGGTCACTCTGGACAACGCAGCTGAGAAGACCGAGGCTTACAACAATGCTCTGAACAACGCCAGCATGTAACCCATGAATTTGGCTGAAGGAGATGATCATGTGCCAAAAACATTGACGAACACCGAACCCCAGCGCAAACCGAAGATCCCGGATTCTTTGTCCATTGCGCTGAAAAACGGTGGGCCGGTGGTGTGGGCTTCCTGCCTCATCATGGGCCTGGCCAATATCCTGAACGGCCAGCTGATCATGGGTCTGATCTATCTGGCGGTTGAGATCGGCGTGATCGTTTTTCTGGCAGTCCCCAATGGTGGCCTGTATTGGATCTCGATGCTGCCCAGCCTTGGCTGGCGCGAGCAGCAGAAGGTGTTCAACGAAAAGACCTTCGTCTACGAGTACGTTGCAGGCGACCAGTCCCAGCTGATCCTGCTGTACGGCATCGCTTCGCTGTGCGTCGTGGTGCTGCTGGTCCTGGTCTGGCAGTCCTCTGTCCGCAGCGGCTACCGCGCCGCCGCTCTGAAGAAGATGGGCGAACATGTGCCCAACTTCAAAGAGCAGCTGCGCAGTCTGCTGGACGAAAACGTCCACATGCTGCTGATGACCCCGCCGATGGCCTGCCTTGTGATCTTCACCATCCTGCCGCTGCTCTACATGATGAGCATGGCGTTCACCAACTACTCCAAAGAGGGCGATCACCTGGTCCTGTTCGACTGGGTGGGCCTGAAGAACTTCATGGCCATTTTTGACTCCTCGTCGGTCATCGGCAAGCAGTTCGGCAGCGTGCTGCTCTGGACGCTGATCTGGGCGTTCTTTGCAACCTTCCTGAACTTCTTCCTTGGCACGATCGTGGCGCTTATCATCAACCGCCCGACCATCAAGTTCAAGGGCTTCTGGCGCGGCTGCCTGTCCATGACGATCGCTGTGCCGCAGTTCGTTTCCCTGATGGTCGTCCGCTCGATGGTGCAGCCCGAAGGCATCGTGAACAAGATGCTGCTCAATGCGGGCTGGATCAGCCAGCGCCTGCCCTTCCTGGAGAATGTGACCTGGGCCCGCGTGCTGGTCATCGTCGTCAACCTGTGGGTCGGCATCCCGTATACCATCATGCAGGTCACGGGCATTCTGCAGAACATCCCCGCCGACCAGTATGAGTCTGCCCGCATCGACGGTGCAAACGCCTTCCAGCAGTTCACCAACATCACGCTGCCCTACATGCTGTTCGTCATGACGCCCTACCTCATCACCCAGTTCACGGGCAACATCAACAACTTCAACGTCATCTACCTGCTGACCCGCGGCGAGCCGATGTATGTCGGCAACTCTGCAGGCGGGACCGATCTGCTTGTCACCTGGCTGTACAAGCTGTCGGTCGATCAGCAGAAGTACAATCTGGCAGCTGTCATTGGCATCTTCACCTTTGTGGTGCTGTCCATCGTGTCTCTGGTCACCTATCGTTCCAGCGGCTCGTACAAGGATGAGGAGGGATTCAAGTAATGTCGAACAAAATCAAAGACGGCGGAATGCACGCCAAGCGCGTGACGGGCGATATTATTACGTATATCTTCCTGATCGTGCTGAGCGTCATCTGGCTGATCCCGTTCTTCTGGCTGGTGATGCAGTCCTTCCGTGACGGCAAGGGCCAGTTCATCTCGACCTTCCTGCCCAAGGCCTACACCGTGAACAACTACAAGGCGCTGTTCACGCAGTTTGACGTCATGAACTTCCCCCGGATGTTCATGAACACCTTCTTCATCGCCTGCTGCACCTGCGTCATCTCCACCTTCTTCGTGCTGAGTGTGGCGTACTGCACCAGCCGCCTGAAGTGGAAGATGCGCAAGCCTTACATGAACATGGCGATGATCCTGAACCTGTTCCCGGGCTTCATGACCATGATCGCCGTCTACTTCATCCTGAAGGCGCTGGGCATGACCGAGGGCAACCGCATCCCGCTGGCACTGATCATCTGCTTCTCGTCGGGTTCCGGTACCGGCTTCTTCGTGATGAAGGGCTTTATGGATACCATCCCGAAGGCGCTGGATGAGGCCGCCACCCTGGACGGCTGCACCCGCTGGCAGATCTTCACCAAGATCACGCTGCCGCTGAGCAAGCCCATGATCGTGTATCAGATCATCACCTCGTTCATGGCACCCTGGGTGGACTTCGTGTTCGCAAAGGTCATCTGCCGTACCAATTCGCAGTACTTCACGGTCTCCATCGGCCTGTGGAGCATGCTGGAAAAGGAATACGTCGATACCTGGTTCGTCCGCTTCTGCGCAGGCGCGGTGCTGGTGTCCATCCCCATTGCGATTCTGTTCATGATCACCCAGAAATTCTATCAGGAGGCAATGAGCGGCGCAGTCAAGGCTGATGCCCGGGCTGCCCCGTCCGATGCACCCGGAAAGGAGAACACCCCTATGGAAACTGCCAGGAAACGATCTTCCGGCATCAGCAGCAATGGGCTGCGGACATGGGGGATGTTCTTTCTTCTGGCCGGGATGCTGGGCAAAAGCATCCTGCAGAACGGTCTGCTGAACCTGGGCGCTGTCAGTTTCGGGCAGCTGCTGGAGCAGATGCAGACCTCCCGCGCAGCGATGCTGTATGCAACGCTGGCGCTGCTCCTGCAGGCCATGGAGACCTGTGCTGTGCCCATCTTCGCCTTTTTGCTGGTGGAAGGGGTAGAGCACACGTCCAGCCTGCGGAATTATGCACTGCGTGTTGCAGGCCTGGCGGTTCTGAGCGAACTGCCGTATAACCTGGCGACCAGTGGGAAACTGCTGGACACGACCTCCCGCAACCCGGTGTTCGGGCTGGTGGTCTGTCTGGTGATGGTCTACCTGTACCAGAAATTCCCGGAGAAGAATGCACCGCATCTGCTGCTCCGGGTCCTGGTAACGGCTGCAGCAGTCATCTGGTGTTTCATGCTGTCCATCCGGTATGGAAACAGCACGGTGGTCCTTTTCGCCGCGCTGTGGGCGTTCCGGGGCAAAGGCTCCTTCCAGAGCCTTGTGGGCTCGGCAGTGTCCATCCTGTGCTGCATCTTCTCGCTGTTCTTCATGGCTGCGCCGATGGGCTTTCTGGCCATTCACTTTTACAACGGTGAAAAAGGCCCGGAAAACCGCATCGTCGATTATCTGGCGTATCCGGCATTGCTGCTGGTCGTCGGCGCAGCAGGGCGGCTTTTGTTCTGAACCAGTCCCGCGTTTCCAAAGCTGACCTCATACCCATATTTATTTTCTCCTTCATCACGCCCATCGCTTCATCCGATGGGGCCTGAGCCAGTTCGATTTACTGGTAAAGGAAAGGGGCGGCGCACCAAACGGTGCGCCGCCCTTTTTATGTTGTTGTGGTTTATGCGATGCGTTGGGAGACGATTCGGATCACTTCGCAGCGACGGAGTATTCTATCACACTTTGGTATAGCAACTTACACACTCGACATGACTTCCGTTGTCCAAACGTAAATCCATATCATTTTCAATGATAGGCAGTCGGAATTTGATAGATTTGAGCCACTGGCCGTTGGGCTGACGCTCTGGGTAGATTTGAATTTCAGAAATCAGATGTTCCATCAGCTTTTTGCGTTCAAGGGGGTTCATCACATCGAAGAGCTTTTCAAAACAGGTGAGAACCTTGTAAATGTTATCGCCTGTGATTTTATCCGCTTCGATCGCCTGCTTCTTTGCACGAGCATCCATCAGGTTGTTTTCTGCTTCTTCGATTTTATCGTACATCTTGTAAAGCCGCTCGTCAAGGTCGGATTTGCGGATGATATAGTGGCGATCATCCGGGTCAAGTGTGTCGATCTCCTCCATGATTTTTGACTTGACGGAGTAATACTGCCGCAACTGCTTTTCAGCGGCTGCAATTTCTTGTTCGATGGCGGTGGTGTCTACTTTGCTGTTGATCTTCTCCTGCATCATGGCGGCAAACTGGGGGTTGCTGACCAGTTTGATGATAACCTCCACCACGGCGTTGTCCAGAACTTCCTCTTGAATCTGCTTGTTGAAATCGCATTTCTGCCCACGCTGCATCTTGCGGTGCTTGCAACTATAATAAGAAAAAGATTTATAGGGTGTGCCATCTTTCTTTCGTTTGGTGCATTTGTTGCTGTACATTCCAGCACCGCAAACGGGGCACTTGACAAGTGCGGATAATAAATGCGCCTGTTCCGTTTTGCTGCGGTTGACTGGTTCGTATCGTTTGGATTGCGCCAACAGCTTGACCTGTGCAGCGTTCCACAATTCTTCCGATACGATGCCCTCGTGCAGGCCATCCACCAGCAAATAATTCTCCTGTGGAACCTGATGATACTCGTTCCGGGTGCCGTGGATCTTTTCGAGCTTGCGGCGACCAAAGGCGATTTTTCCGCAGTAGACGGGGTTTTTCAGAATGGCCCGAATCAATGTTGCGCTGAAAAGGGGAGAGGTGCCGTTCTGACGGGCAAGTTTCTGAAAACCGTGGGTCTCCAGATATTTGGAAAGACCATTTGCACCTGTGTCCGTGTTTACATATTGCTCAAAAATCGTGCGTATGGCAGGGGCTTCGTCCTCGTTGATTTGCAGCACACCGTCAACCAAACGATAGCCATAAGGCGCAAAACCCCCGTTCCAGCGACCTTCCCGTGCCTTCTGGATGCGGCCTTCCATGGTTTGGACACGGATGTTCTCACGCTCGATCTCTGCAACAGCGGACAGAACGGAGATCATCAGTTTGCCAGCGTCTTTAGAAGAATCAATGCCATCTTCCACGCAAATCAGATTGACGCCGAAGTCCTGCATCACCTGCAAGGTAGACAACACATCCGCTGCATTGCGGCCAAAACGGGAGAGCTTGAACACCAGCACATAGGCAACGCCATCCTTGCCGGATTTGATGTCCTCCATCATCCGGCAGAAAGAAGCACGGCCCTCAATGGACTTGCCCGATTTTCCGGCATCCTCGTATTCGCCGACGATCTGGTAGTCGTTGAAGTCTGCATAGGCTTTCATGCGAGCTTTTTGTGCATCCGGTGAGTAGCCATCGATCTGCATAGCCGTAGAAACACGGGTGTAAATGTAAACCTTTGTCTTTTCCTGTGACATAAAAACCTCACGAAACGGTTATTTCTTGCCTGCTTTCTGCTCCAGAAACTTAATGGAATCCAGATAATCCTGCTCCACATCGCTGAGGGTTTTAGCCTTATATTTCCGATATTCGGTAGTAGCTTTGTCCACTGCCTGCTTGTGGGTCACACTGCCATTGCCAACAAGCAGCTGCTCGCCGCTCATGGTTAAAATGCGGTCAAGGTGGTTTGCCCAATCCTGCATGGTCATGGGCTGTTCGCGTTCTGCCTGACGCTCAGCAAAATCCAGATAACCGGAAACCAACTGCCCCATAGCACGAAGCTCTTTCTCGTTCAGATAATTTTTGGCAATAGTAGCTTCTCGTAAGGTGGGTTGATTTCCTACAAAAGTGGTCAGACCCATAAATTCCTTTTCGGCATCTGCACGGTTGTAAATGACCTCAGCGGCAGTCTGACCGTGGATGGCATAATGAATTTTATTCTGAACTTTTTTGAAGAACTGGACGGAGATTTCTGCTTTTGGGTCGTAGTCAATGCTGGTTGCATAGATCTCCAGAACCTGACGGTAGAACACTTTTTCGGAAGCACGGATGTCGCGGATACGTTCCAACAGTTCTTTGAAATATCCACCGCCGCCCAGATTTTTCAGGCGTTCGTCATCCAACGCAAATCCTTTGCGCATATATTCTTTTAGAATACCCGTTGCCCAGATGCGGAACTGTGTGCCGCGTTTGGATTTGACACGATAACCGACGGAAATGATGACATCGAGATTGTAGAACTCGACCTGATAGGTCTTTCCGTCTGCGGCAGTTGTTGCAAATTTTGCAACAACTGAATCTCGGTCAAGCTCACCCTCTGCAAAAATATTTTTGATGTGGCGAGAGATCGTGGATTTATCGCGTTGGAACAAATCGGCCATCTGGTCAATAGAAAGCCAAACGGTATCCCCATCAAAGGTAGTATCGATTTTGGTCAGACCATCTTCTGTGGTGTAAATGAGGATGGGATTTTTAGGAGAGTCATCTGGACGATTCATTTTAAGCACCTCGTTCCGGGTATGCAATACAGTGGAAGGGGAGACCTTACCACTGTGTTGGGACAAGCATTACAAGAGTATTATATCATGCTGCAAGAGCGGTATCAACAGTATCTTGTCGATTTTCGTTGGTTGTTGATGATACTGTGTTGTCTATTTCCAAGATCGAATCAACCGTTGCCATCTTTTCTCCTGGCTCACGAATGGTCTGGAGTTCAGTGCAGCGCTTTCCCGATGAAATAAAAGGTCGATTCTCCGAGAGTGGATCAGCCGTTTGAATCTTCGATGTGGCAGCAGTAGAGAAATTGCGTTCGGTGACCTTGGAAAGTAATTCTGAATTTTCATAGGTGTCTGCACTATCGTTTGGCTTGCCGTTCAGCTTTTTCTCTCGCCACGTTGATACCACGGTGGGCAATGCTTCTGTGGGAGTTCCACGGATAATGGTAGCCTCTCGCTGGGATAGCTTAAGTTTGCCGGATAAGATTTCTTCCTGAATGCCGGGGCAGTATTTTTCCATCAGCTCAACAGTTTTCATGAATTGCTCGGCACGAATTACAAAAGAGGGACTTACATTATTTTCTTTGGCGATTCGTTCAGTCGTGTTTTCTACCGGTGGCAAATTGTCAATTTGACAGTTTGCCACCTGCGTGTACTGATTGCCATGGTTTCCCCCACGAGTGGATTTTTCAGAGTGATACTGCTTTCCAATCAGAAACTTTTTCTGCTCGGGTGTCAGATTCCGACGACCCAGCTGATGTTTGCAGATCCATGCCAGAACATCTTCACGGGTTTCGCAGGTGCAGGAGATCGAGCGGGTGGTATAAGGGATTTCTGGGTGCTGCTGGAGAATCTTATAGCGATTGTGGCCATCAACAAGAATGTTGC
>ENA-OQDM01001033-OQDM01001033.1-human-gut-metagenome-genome-assembly--contig:-NODE-1033-length-12474-cov-1.346805_pt1 | contig 12474 bp, 12 predicted proteins | sample MGYA00242772_ERZ504605 | MGnify/ENA primary metagenome ERZ504605 (study PRJEB26092, sample SAMD00036348) | human gut metagenome | host: Homo sapiens | study: EMG produced TPA metagenomics assembly of... | reverse complement strand
CCCCCCGTGCACACGATGGTGCACGGGGGACGACCCATTTCCCTCTATATAAGACCTTACAATCAGTTGATGAATGCGTCGTGGATGGCGGCAACTGCCTTGTCGGCGTCGGCCTCGTCGATGATGACGCTGATCTTGATCTCACTGGTGGAGATCATCTTGATGTTGATGTTCTGGTTGAACAGAGCCTCGAACATCGTGGAGGCCACGCCGGAATGGCTCTGCATACCCGCGCCGACGATGGAGACCTTCGCGCAGGTCTTGTCAACGGTGATGTCGCCGCCGCCGATGCGATGCGTGGCGTTTTTCAGCGCGGCAACGGCGCTCTCGGCGTCGCCCAGGGGCACGGTGAAGCTCATGTCCTTCTTGCCGTCGCGGCCCGTGGTCTGCAGAATGATGTCAACGTTGATGTTCTTCTGGGCCAGCAGGCTGAAAATTTTGAACGACATACCGGGCACATCCGGCACGTCCTTCACGGTCAAAACGGCGACGTCGGTGTCCTTTGCAACACCCTTGATGAGCATACCTTCCACTTTGGTCTCCTCCTTAACAACGGTGCCGGGCACCGGATTGATGCTGGAGATGACCTCCAGCTCGACATTGTACTTTTTGGCCAGCTCGACGCTGCGGTTGTTCAACACCTGCGCACCCAGGGACGCCAGCTCGAGCATCTCGTCAAACGTGATCTCCTTGAGCTTGGTTGCCTTGGGGATCTTGCGCGGGTCTGCGGTGTAGACGCCCTCGACGTCGGTGAAGATCTGGCAGCGGTCCGCGTGCAGCGCAGCGGCCAGCGCCACGGCGGAGGTATCGCTGCCGCCGCGGCCCAGCGTCGTGATGTCGTCGGAGCGGTTCAGGCCCTGGAAGCCTGCCACGACGACCACACGGTTGCGCGCCAGCTCACTCTCGACACGCTCGGTGTCCAGGCGCTTGATGCGTGCCTTGGAGTAGGCGCGGTCTGTGTTGAAGCCCGCCTGCCAGCCCGTCAGGCTGATGGCGGAGACGCCCAGCTCCTGCAAGGCCATCGTCAGCAGGGAAATCGAAATCTCTTCGCCTGCGGCCAGCAGCATATCCATCTCGCGGTGGGACGGGTCGGAGGTGATCTCCGCCGCCTTGGCGATCAGGTCGTCGGTGGTGTCGCCCTGCGCCGAGACGACCACGACAACGTCGTTGCCGGCGTTGCGGGTGTTCATGACGATGCGCGCCACGTTGAAGATGCGGTCCCGGTCCTTGACCGAGGAGCCGCCGAATTTTTGTACGATCAAGCCCATTGGTGTACTCTCTCCCCTGTTCCTGTATCAGCTCACCACTGCGCCGACGTTGTCGGCCAGCAGACGATGCACGGTAAAATGGCGCAGCGGGCTGTCCGCAGCCAGCGCTGCCTCTGCGCGGGTGAAAAACTCGATGTCGTCCTTGTGCACAACGGCCATGATGGTCGGCCCGGCGCCCGAGATGTAAACGGCCTGCGCACCCAGGTCCTGCGCCAGCTCAAAGACGTCGTCGCCGCCCTCGATCAGCGGCAGGCGATACTTCTGGTGCAGCACGTCCTTGGTCGCCACACCCAGCAGCGCGTAGTTGCCCTCGCAGAAGGCCGCCGTGGCCAGCGCCGCGCGGGACAGGTTGTAGACGGCATCCTTATGGCTGACCATGGCGGGCAGCGCCGCGCGCGCCTTGCTGGTCAGCAGGCGGAAGTCCGGCACAAACGCCGCAAACGCCAGCTCGGGGTCAATGTCCTTCTTGACGCTGTAGACCTGGCCCTCGTCGATGACGCTGGTCACAAAGCCGCCCAGCATGGCGGGGGCGACGTTGTCGGGATGGCCCTCGATGGCCGTCGCCAGCGTCAGCATCTGGCGCTCGGTCAGCTTGTCGCCCAGCAGGGCGTTCGCGCCCATGATGCCCGCCACGATGCAGGCCGAGCTGGACCCGAGGCCGCGCGCCATCGGGATGTCGTTGCGCTGGGTGATGCGCAGACCCTTCAGCGGGATGCCCAGCTGGTCATAGACGACCCGGGCCGAGCGGTAGACCAGGTTGTTGCTGCCCGCCGGGACGTGGGTCCCATCGACGGACGAAATCTGAATGCGGTCCGATTCCTCAAACGTAAAGACGTTGTGCATCGAAACGGCCAGACCCAGCGAGTCAAACCCGGCGCCGACGTTGGCGCTGGTGGCCGGGACGGTTACAGTTACCATATACCCTGCCCCCTCTCAGTCTTCCAGCTTCTTCATGGCCAGCGCGACCTTGCCGCCCAGCACTTCGATTTTCTCCGTGACCGCGGCAATATCCGCAGACGTGGCGGCATCGACCAGATAGGCGGCCTCGCCGTTGTCCTCAAAGACCACATGGCCCGCACCGGCCACGCTGGGCAGCAGCACCGCCGCCACACCGGTCACGCGCAGATACCACGGGTAGGTATTCCTGTCCTCGAGCAGGCCCTCCGGCTTCTCGGCGGGCTTCCAGAACAGCGAGTCATGTACCTTGACGCCCTCTTTCAAAGCGTCAATGACGTCGGCCACAACGGCGCTGGCGGTGGGCAGCTTGCCCGCGCCCTTGCCGTAGAACACGACGTCGCCGAGCATATCGCCCTTCATCAAAACGGCGTTGAACACGTCATCGACGCCCGCCAGCTGGTTCGAGTTGGAGACGAGCATCGGCTCGACGCCCGCGGCCATCTGACCGTCCCCGCCCTCGTTGTACCAGGCGATCAGCTTGATGGCGCTGTCGAGCTTTTCGGCGGCCTTGATGTCAGCAACGGTGATGTCGCGGATGCCGCGGGTCGGGATGTTGTCCGGGTAGACGTGATGCCCGCAGGCGAGGCTGGCCAGAATGGCGATTTTGCGGCAGGCATCGCGGCCATCCACATCGTCGCCGGGGTCCTTCGTCTCGGCGTAGCCGAGCTGCTGGGCAATTTTCAGGGCCTCGTCAAAGCCCATGTTCTCGCGCTTCATCTTCGTCAGCATGAAGTTCGTCGTGCCGTTGACGATGCCGCGGATGCTGCTGATATGGTTGGCGGCCAGGCACTGATGCATCGGGGTGATGATCGGCGTGCCGCCGCCGACGCTGGCCTCAAACAGGAAGGCCGCGCTGTGCTCTTTGGCAAGGGCCAGCAGCTCTGCGCCGTAGGTTGCGACCATCTCCTTGTTGGAGGTGCAGACGCTGCGCCCGCTCTCGAGGCACTGGCGCACATACGGGTAGGCAAATTTTGTGCCGCCAATGGTCTCGACGACGACCTTGATTTCGGGGTCATTCAGGATCGTGTCGATGGATTTCGTAAAAAGCGCGGCATCCGGAGAACCGGAAAAGTCCCGCACATCCAGGATATATTTGACCTCAACGGACTCACCGGCGCGGCGGGCGATGGAGGCCGCATTGCGGCGGCAGACCTCCAGCACACCGGAGCCGACCGTGCCGAAGCCCATGATTGCGATTTTAGCCATTGGAAAAATCCCCCTATTCTTACACTCACTCGGTATATGCTCTGTAGGGGCCGGGTATGCCCGGCCCGCGGCTTTCCCGCGATAGAGCTATTCCGGCAAGGCTGCGGGCGAGGCATGCCTCGCCCCTACCCTGCGGTCACGCGCCTCTGTGGATCTCCACCACGCACGGCTGGTGGGACAGGCGGGTCAGCATCTCGTCCACCGGCATCTGCATCGTGCCGGTGCGGACTGTGACCTCGACCTGGGCCGCGCCGTTCTCCGGGCGGGACTGGGTGATGGTCACAATGGACGCGCCCGCCGCCGAAATGCCCGACAGCAGCCCCTGCAGTGCGCCGGTCTTATCCAGCAGCGTTGCCACCACGGTGATGGACTCGCGCCCGGTCTCGGCGTCAAACACCGTATCCTTATATTTATAGAAGGCACTGCGTGATATGCCTGCCTGCTTGGCTGCGGCGGAGATATTGCTCACCGCACCCGAGGCCAGCAGCTCCTTGGCCTGCAGCACCTTGACAAAGACTTCCGGCAGAACATCCGCGTCTACCAGCAGAAAACGCCTCTCGGCCATCGTGTATCCCCCTTGTGTACAACTGTTCTCGATGTGTCCCATCATACCACGGGCAAGGCCCGGTTGCAAGCCTTTTGCGGCGGTTTTTGTGCAATTTGTCAAATTGCACACGCCCACAGCGGGGAAAAGTCGATATCTTTTGTGCGAGCACAACTGTATCTGATACAAAAACAATGACCCTCGACTGCTTCACAGTCGAGGGTCATTGTCTAACAAGGCTTCCCCCTTGGGGGAAGCTGTCACCGAAGGTGACTGATGAGGGGGCGGCCTTGCCATTACGACTCATTCACGGGCAGTTAAGGCGAACTTGCCCCTCATCCGGCGCAGTGCGCCACCTTCCCCCGCGGGGGAAGGCTCTTTACTCCGTTGCCGTGGTGTCCCCTGCGGCAGCGGCAGCATCCGCGGCGGCCTGGGCCAGAGCGGCGTAGGGGTCGTCCTCGGAGACCGTGTAGCTGTTGTCGGGCAGGTTGTCCTCGGTGTAATAGCCCACACTGCCGCCGCTGGAGATGATCGCGCCGGTGGAGGTGTCAAAGTGTTTCTCGACGACGTTCTCGCCCTTGGCAAACTCCTTGACCGGCAGGTCGGCCTGCAGGTCCTCCATCAGTGCCTTCCAGGCGTACTGGATGGGGCTGGCATTCTTGCCCGCCTTGCCCAGCGTGTCCATCTCGGTCGGGCGGTCACAGCCCCACCAGATGGCAGTGACATAGTACGGCGTCAGACCGGCAAAGGTGTAGTCCTTGTAGTTGCTCGTCGTACCGGTCTTGGCCACAGAGTCCATCTCGCCGTCGGGGGCTTTACCGTAGGCAGTACCCTTTCTGCTGTGCAGGACATTCCACATCATGCGGTTCATGATGTACGCCGTGTCCGCGCTGATGGCCTGGGTCGTGTTGATATACTTGTTGTTGTCCAGGATCATGTTGCCCTGGTAATCGGTGATCTCGGTATAGTAGTGCGGTGTCGTGAATGTACCGGTGTTGAACATCGTGTACGCACCGGCCAGCTGCACCACAGTCAGGCCGCTGCTCTGGGAGCCCAGGACCAGCGGTCCGAGGTCCATATCGTTCTCGGCGTTGATATAGCTGCATTCCAGCGTGTCATGGACAAAGTTATACAGGTAGTCCACGCCGACCATATCGCCGACCCAGACAGCCACCGTGTTGTAAGACTGCTGCAATGCGTCGTAGACGAGCATCGGGTTGCCCTGACCGCCTGCACCGCCGTAGTTGGTGGGCCAGGCGCGCCAGACATCGCTGCGGGACTGGGCAGCCTCGGAATAGGGGCTCATTTTGCCGATATACTCATCCTTCAGGACCTTCTTGTCCTCCGCCGAGTAGTACGGGGAGTCCAGGATCTGGGAGGAATAGTTGATCAGCTTGTAGTCCAGCGCCAGCGCGTAGGCACCGATGGGTTTCATCGTAGAACCGGTCTGGTGCGGGGAGGTCGCGCGGTTGAAGCCCAAATCGTACTTCTTCTCGCCGATGCCGCCGCCGATGCCCAGAATGTTGCCGCTGTAGTCCACGATTGCCATAGCGGCCTGGGTGCGGACTTTTTCATACACGCAGAGGTAGACGGTAGTGTCGTTGGGGTAATCGGGGTCGGTGGAGGTACCCATTTTCAGCGTCGTGCCTTCCTCGTCCGCGTAGACGGGGATGGCCTCCTGCCCGTAGACCGCATAGCCGTCCTTCGTGATGGGCAGACCGGTGGCGTCGTCGTACTGGACTTCGTCCCAGCTGCTGGAATCTGCGGGATAATCGCGCAGGCAGACGGGCTCCTCATGCCACAGGGCGGGGATGAGGTCGTCCTCATTGTACATCGTCTTTTCGACGCCCTCCTGCACCTTGGGGTCAACGGTGGAGTAGATGCGCAGACCGCCGGAGAAGATCAGCTCCTTCGCCTCGTCGGCGGTGTAATTCAGGTCCTCCTGCAGCTGGCTCAGCAGCTGGGTGTACAGGGCATCGGTGAACCAGGAGTTGCTGGACGAGCGGGTCGCGTTCTCGGTGGTGCTCGTCTTTTCGGTCAGGGTGACAGTCTCGGCCTTGGCGGCGTTGAACTCGGCCTCGGTGATATACCCCTGGGTGTACATCTCATACAGCACGTGGTTGCGGCGCTTGATGAGCTCCTCGGGGTTCGTGGCGGGGTTGTACTTCGTCGGGTTCTTCGTGATGGAGGCGAGCGTCGCGCACTCGGCCAGGGTCAGATCCTCGACATGCTTGCCGAAATACTCGATGGAGCCGGCCTCCATACCGTGGATGATGCCGGTCAGCGGGATCGTGTTCAGGTACGCCTCAAGGATGGTCTCCTTGCTGTACTTGTTGTCCAGACCCAGCGCACGGAAGATCTCGCGCACCTTACGCATGTTGTCCTGCTCGTTATCGCCGGTCAGGTTCTTGATGAGCTGCTGCTCCAGCGTGGACGCACCGCGGTTCGTGCCCCAGATGCGGTTGCCGGTGAAAGCGTTCAGCGCCGCGCCGATGGTGCCCTTGAGGTTGATGCCGGGCTCGGTGCGGAAGTTCTTGTCCTCGATGGCGATGACCGCGTTCTGCAGATTCTCCGGCATGGCGGAGAGCTCGCGCCAGATACGGTTCTCGTTGCGGGAGAGCGAGGCGTACTCGTTGCCGTTGATGTCGTAGATGATCGACGTCTGGCGGTTTTTCTGGTTGTCCAGATCGAGGGTCTCGCCGTCATCCGCCGTGACCTGCACGATATACATGGACAACAGCACGCCGCCCACGCTGGCCGCCATAATGCACAGGCAGAGCATACAGCCGATGAAGCTGAAGATCATACCGATGATGCTGCGGCGCTTTTTGGGCTTTTTCTTGTTCTTGGGTGCGGGTGCGCCGGGCTGGCCGGTGGCGCCTGCCGTCGTCTTTACGCCATCTGTGGAGATATGGCGCTGCTGATTGGGTTCTATGGGAACCGCCTCCTTTGGTCTGTATCGAAGCGTGGTAACACGAAATTGCACAATGCTATAGAATGGATTATACCACAAAAAGGGGGCAAAAGTACAGCGTCAGACGTAAAATTCACAACTTTCGGTGTTTTTGTCTGTCATGGCGGCCATACTAACCGTGCAAGGGGGAATTATTATGCAAAACCGACAAATCGACGGGCACGGGCTGTACCTTTCGCTGCTGGCGGGGCTGGGCCGTGCTCTGCCTTGCGGCGGCGCTGGTCTGGTTTGCCCGCCCGCAGCCGGAAACCGCCGCGCCGCGCTACCTTTTAAAGGACAGCGGCGGGCACGTAGCGCGTACACCGCCGACGGCATCGGCCCGCTGGCGACCTACGACGACCTTTACACCCGCCTTCTGCCCGAAAGCGACGTCTTAGCCCTGCAGCAGGGCGTTTTTGTAGCCGACGAGGCGGAATTGCAGCGGCGGCTGGAGGATTATGGGCTGTGAAATCAGTGAGGAGTGAACACAGTGGGAAACGGTCTGTAGGGGCAAGCGTTGCTCGCCCGGGGAAGGCCGAGGCCGCCGCAGACTTTCCGGGCGGATATGGAATCCGCCCCTACGTGCAGGGGTCGATGCTCGTCATCGACCCGGAAACGCTGCGGCATCCCCTCTCTCCTCACTTTTTCTTGCGTCTGCCCCGCTTTTATGCTATAGTATAGGTAACTACCATACTATAAAGGAGCTATACTATGAGCGAACAGGAAATTCTGAACGCGGTACAGGATATTTTCCGCGATAATTTTGACGACGACACCCTGGAGATCACCCGCAGCACCTGCGCCGATGACATCGAGGACTGGGACAGCCTGGAGCAGATCAACCTGCTGACGGCCATCGAGAAGAAGTTCAACATCAAGTTCAAGCTCGCGGATGTCCGCGGCCTGAAGGATGTCGGCGACCTGCTGGATCTGGTTACACGGATGGTGTAAAAACCTTGCCTCCCAGAGGGGGCCAAGAGAATACGTAAGGCGGCATCCTGCCGCCTTTTTTCGAACAACGAAGGAGCCTGCCATGAACCACTACACGCTGGCGGAGATGACCCCCGGCCTGACCGAGGAATTTACCGTGACCGTCACGCCGGAGATGATGGACGCATTCCGCGCCATCACGGGGGACGTCTCCCCCATCCACATCGACGCCGACTACGCCCGGGGACGCGGCTTCCCGGGGCGGGTCGTCTACGGGATGCTGGGCGCGAGCTTTTTCTCTACGCTGGCTGGCGTCTATCTGCCCGGCGAGCACTGCCTGCTCCACGGCGTGGAGTGCAAATTCGCCAAGCCGATTTTCATCGGCGACACGCTGACCGTCAAGGGCACGGTTGTCAGCGTCAGCGAGATCGGCAGCGAGGCCGAGATCAAGGCTGTTATCACGAATCAGGACGGCAAGCGCGTGACCCGCGGCATCATCAAGGCAGGGTTAGCGAAATAATGCAGGGGTCCGCTTGTCGGCGCACAACGAGCGCCGACAGTTGGCAAAGCCAACCCGCTCGTGCGGTCAAAAGCCCCGCCGGGGCTTTTGTTGCTGCGCAGCCCCGCAATGCAAGCATCCGCCCCTACAACAATTGAGGAGAAAATCATGTCCTATACCTATTTAATAACCGGTGCCACCAGCGATGTGGGCCGCGCGCTGATCGAGCGGCTGCTGCAAAACGCGCCCGCCGATACGCTTGTGCTGGCCCAGGCTGCGGCGATCTGGAAAAGCTGGCTGACCTCTGCGCCCGCTTCCCCGGTCAGGTGCGCCCGTTCGACGTGGACCTGTCGGACCGCGCCAAGGTCGATACCTTCGTGCAGGTGCTGGCGGCCTCCGCCCCCGCGCCGACGCATTTCATCCACCTGCCCGCGCTGCCCGTTGTGAACGCCAAATTCAAGGCGTTCGACCAGACCCGCTTTGACCGCGATCTGGAAATTCAGGTCCACAGCGCCGTGCGCCTCTGCCGCGCCGTGCTGCCCGCCATGGCCAAGGCCAGGTTTGGCCGTGTGCTGTTCATCCAGACGAGCTACACCATCGGCTGCCCGCCCAAGAATACCGCCGCTTACGTCATGGCCAAGAGCGCCATCGGCGGGCTGGTCAAGAGCCTGGCCGTCGAGTATGCCCGCTTCGGCGTCACGGTCAACTGCGTCGCCCCCAGCATGATGGAGACGAACTTCCTGAAGGATACGCCCGATCTCATCGTGCAGGCCGCGGCGGAGGAAAACCCCATGGGCCGCAACGCAACGCCCGCGGACGTTGTACCCGCCATGGCGTTCCTGCTCTCCGACGAGGCAGGCTTCATCACCGGCGTAACGCTGCCGGTCACGGGAGGTTCGGCCATTGTCTGATACAACATTCCGGCTGGCACGCCTCGGCGAGGATGCCGCCATCATCGACTTTATCAACGCAAACTTTGATATGCGCCTGCCGCTGCTGAACCGCCCCGAGCTGTACCACCACTACTACGCGGGCCGCGGCGGCGTGCCGCAGTTTGCCGTGGCGGAGCAGGACGGCGAGTACGTCAGCGCCGCCGGGTACATACTGGCCAACACAAAGCGCAGGCCGGACATCTGGGTCAGCGTCTGGGTCGCGGCCAAAAGCCACAACGGCGTGGGATTGGAATTGATGACGCCCTGCCCGGGCTTTTGAATGCCGACGTCGTCGCCTGCAATAACATCCGCCCCAACACCTGCACGTTCTACCAGTTCCTGGGCTGGAAGGCCGAGCGCCTGCCCCATTACTACCGGCTGGGCCGCCGCCGCGCCTACTATCTGGCAAAGCCGCTGCGGTATTCCCTGCCCCCCGTGCAGCGCGATCTGGGCCTTGCTAAAATCGAGAGCGCCGCGGACCTGATCCCGCTGGGTATGCCCGCCACGCCCCACACGCCGCGCAAGGATGTGTGGTACATGCGGCGGCGGTACTTCCACTATCCGCACTTCAAGTACGATGTCTGGGCCGCGCAGGAGAACGGAAAGCTGCTGGCCTACGTCGTGACCCGCACCGTCACCGCGCAGGAGACCGGCTGTGCCGCCGTTGTGCGGCTCGTGGATTTCATCGGTGAGGACAGCGTGCTGCCCCGCATCGGCGCGGCGCTGGACGCCATCCTGAACCACGCGGGTGCCGAGTACATGGATTGCTACAACGCCGGTATCCCTGCCGACGTCTGGCTGGCCGCCGGCTTCACCGAGCGCGTCGAGGGCGACGGCTGCATCATCCCGAACTACCTGACCCCGCCCGTGCACGAGAACACCGAGTATTACTACTTCACGAACAAGCCCGAGAACTTCGTCTTGTTCAAGGCCGACGGCGATCAGGACAGACCGAATCTGAAATAATCGCGAAAAAGCCCGCTGTTGCGATGAACAGCGGGCTTTTTTCTATCTCAGGGGTAGTACTTACCGGTCGTTCGGTTCCTTTTTGCCCCAGCGGTCACGGAAGTAGTGGGCGGCCAGCTTGGGGGTGCGCTCACGGGTAAACAGACCCTTGCGGTTGCAGCTGCCCACGCGCATCGGGCCCTGCTGGGTCGAGAAGTCCGCGAAGTTCCACGGCCACTCGCCCACGACAAAACGGCGCTCATCCAGACAGCCGTTGATCGTGCGGTAATACTCGACCTGGAACTCCTCGGTGAACATCTCGGGGGCAAAGCCATGCATACCGGCCACCGTGTCCGCGCCATACTCCGACAAAATCAGCGGCTTGTCGATGGTCTCCCAGAAATCCAGCTCCTTCTTAAAGGCGTAGGCCGCGTTGTCCAGATCGCCGCTCAGGTTGTACCAGCCGTAGTAGCGGTTGATGCAGACGACGTCCATCGTGCGGGTCGTGATGTCCTTCGTGTAGTCGTTCTGGCAGCAGACCATCGTGACCGGGCGGTCCTGCGGGTCCTGGGTGTGGGCCTGCTCATACAGCGGGCGCCAGTAGTCGCGGGCGCTCTCGGGGAAGTGCTCGGTGTCCGGCTCGTTGCCCAGGCTCCACAGCACAACGCAGGGGTGGTTCTTGTCGCGCTCGATCATCGCCCGCAGCACGGCGCTGTGGTAGGCCTTGAGCGGGAAGGTCTGATACGGGTCACAGGCCGGGCCTGCGCCGATGCCGACGGCGGGCGTCTCGTCGATGACGACGATGCCCAGACGGTCACACAGGTCGTAGACCTCCTCGGCGTAGGGATAGTGGCTCATCCGCAGGGCGTTGGCGTTCAGCCACTCGTACAGCTTCAAATCGGTCACCGTCACGCAGGCATCATAGCCGCGGCCACGGAAGGCCGAGTCCTCATGCTTGCAGGGGCCCTTGAAATAGAACGGTGCGCCGTTAATAAGGAACTTGTGCCCGCTGACCTCCACGCTGCGGAAGCCGAACTTCTGGCGGTACTCGTCCTTGCCGAACCTGACCAGCGCCGTGTAGAGATACGGCGTGCCGGGGCGAGGCTGCCACAGGCGGGCATTCTCCACCTGCACGGTGCCCGCGGCACCGTCGGCGCAGGCCACAATGCGGTCCTCTGCGTCCAGAATCTCCACCTTGACGTTGCCCTCGCCCACGGTGTCCACCGTGTAGCGTAGCGTGCCGGTCATATCGGCGGCGACGGTCACATCGCGGATGTAGGCCGCCGGGGTCGTGTAGAGGTGCACCGGGCGGGTGATGCCCGCATAGTTGAAGAAGTCAAAGTTCGGCAGGTTGATGCCCTGAGCCTGCTGGCGCGCCTTGCCGGCCTCGACGGCGGGAATGCCCGCGTTGTCGGACGCCGAAGAACGCCGTGCCGCCCTCGTTGCCGACAGGCAGCGAGCTGTGGCCGATGCGGTTGTCCACCTCGACATCGAGCGTCACGGTCTCGCCGGGCTGAGCCAGCGCGGTGATGTCGGCCTCAAACGGCAGGAAGCCGCCGCGGTGGCTGGCGATCTCCTGCCCGTTCAGCCGCACCACGGCGTTGTGGGTCACAGCGTCGAAGCGCAGCACCCGGCGCGCGCCCTCGGGCACGGTGAAGGTCGTGCGGTAGTAGGCCATGCCGTAATGGCGGCGGAACTCCGGGTCGGGGCTCTGGTCGTTGTAGGACGCAGGTACCGCGATGGGCTGCCACGGCTCATTGGCGTTGAAGCGGAAATCCCACACACCGGACAGATCCCGGACGCTGCGGGCAGAATTGGACTGCGGATACATATACATTACCTCTCCTCTAGTATGCGAATAGGTCTTACTTATACCAACTTTCCACTGTGGTGGTAAAGACGGACGTGCCGACGGGGACGTCGTACCTGACCGCGGGGATGACCGTGTTGGGATCGTACAGGTTCGTGTTGGGGTAGGCGTTCACAAGGAAGCCCTCGCCGCCACGGCCCTGCACGGTGCAGCGGCAGGTGTCGTTGTGGGCCTCGGCCCCGGTGCCGTTGGCCGCGGCGGCAAAGCCGGCGGCGAACTTGGGCACGGCAAAGCCGCAGTCATACGCCGTGCAGGCGATGGTGCTCTCCACCGTCTGCTGAGCGAGTGGCGGCCCTTCCCGGGCATCAAGGTCACGACGGAGCTGGTGCCCACTAAGTGGGGCCACGTCCGCAACCATACGGGTGGAGAG
>ENA-OQDM01001031-OQDM01001031.1-human-gut-metagenome-genome-assembly--contig:-NODE-1031-length-12491-cov-1.098027_pt1 | contig 12491 bp, 16 predicted proteins | sample MGYA00242772_ERZ504605 | MGnify/ENA primary metagenome ERZ504605 (study PRJEB26092, sample SAMD00036348) | human gut metagenome | host: Homo sapiens | study: EMG produced TPA metagenomics assembly of... | reverse complement strand
TCGCCGGCAACTTTACCAGAATCATTCCTTTGCTGAATCCAAGAAATTCATACAGAAACTGTTCTTTTTTATCATTCACAATCAGATGCTTGCCGATAATAAAAACCTTTTCGGTGGCACAGACCTGCACATCTTCTTTCCGGAACGAGAAGTCCAGCCCACGCTCCCTGAAGCGGAACATGTACGCGGCATCCTGCTTGACCAGTTCAAACCGCCCGAGCCGCCCGAGTTCCGGCATCTTTTCGTAGAGCCTCCGCGTCTTGCTGTCCCAATAAACCTGCTTTCCCGCAAAGTCATACCCCTTAAAAAAATCCCCTTTGCATTCCACTTTTCCATAAAGTTCCGGCCTCAAATCACGCCCTTTTGCATCCACCACCGTCACCTTCCCCCGAAAGACAGCATCATACGGATAAAAACATAGGGCAAAATAAGGTTCCGGCAATCGCTCTATCCGCGTGAACTGTGGGGTGCATACTTCTTTTCCATCCAACGCTATGCCATATTTTCCGCCCTGCATAAACACTTCCATCCCTTCACGCTTCTCTTCTTTCCGTTTGATACGGATCATCTCCAGATTCACCAACTGTTTTTCCATGGCCTCCTCTCCTATATATATAGGATAAGTATTGCACGTTACGGAACGCCCGGCTTGCCTCCCCTCAAACATCCGCTGCCAGTCCCATCTTTGTATCGGCATGCCAAATGCCAGATATAGTCCCACTTGGTCCAATATCATCACGTGACTTTTCTTGCAGGATACGCGCATCCCCCGCCCCACCTGCTGTAAATATTTGGCTAATGAAAGCGTGGGACGGGCAAGTTGAATGACCTCCACCTCCGGCACGTCCCAACCTCTGAGAATATGTCGACATTGACCATCAAGGTGATACGACCGTTCCGATAGTCTTCCACCAAACTTCGGCGTTCCTCCGGCGGTGTCTTCGCGTCAATCATGCAACAGCTTACCCCGCCCTTCCGATAATACTCCACGATATGACGCGCATGCTCCCGATTAATGGCATATACTATACCTTTTTTCCCCGAAGCAAACGTTTGGTAAGTATCATACAAATGCCGGATGCTTTCAGGGCAATCCATCACCGTGGCCATCTCTTTCAACTGATAATCTCCATCCGCACCGCGCTTGGACAACAGCCCCACCCGGCGTACCGCCTTACTGTTCGGGTCGGCACTTATATATTCAAAATCAGCCAGCCACCCCTCGTCGATAAAGCGTTCCATACTCCACGCTTGGAGCAACACCTCGAACAAGTCCGTGAAAGGTTCGCCGCTCAATCGGCAAGGCGTAGCCGTCAGTCCCAAGAAAAGAGCCTCCGGCCACTTTTCCCACAATATGCGGTAGGTCTTCGCCAAGGCATGATGAGCCTCGTCCACAACCACTACAGAAGGGCAAAAAGAAAGACTATCTATACATCGGCTCAACGTCTGTATGCTCGCCACCCGGACGTTCTCCGCCGGCAACGACTTTCGGCCACCGGCAATCACCCCGTGGCGTACCCCGAAACGAGACAAGGTTTCCGAAATCTGCTCTACCAATTCTATCCGGTGCGTCACGACCAACACCCCGCCCGCTGCATTCTCGCGGACCACGGCGGCCATCAGGAACGTCTTTCCCGTCCCCGTAGGCATCTGCACCATCACGCTCCTGTTCCCGCCCCACCATTTTTCATACAGGCGGTGCTTCATCTCCCGCTGATAGTCGCGCAATTCCGTATGGCCAGCATCTACTTGCTCCATATCCTGCTATATGCAATAGCTGTACTATATGACAAAAGCAAACACAACATGAATACCATGACAATCGGTGCATTATGCCCGATATAATAAAATATGATGTCAAAGACCAACATGTGTACCAAATACCATTCGTATGAAAAGCGGTTGGTCCACTCCAACAACCGGTTAAGCGGCTTGATTCCCACCTTATAGATGATAAGCGCAAGAGACATATAACCCACCAAAGAGGGTATATCATTATAAAGTTTCCATGGCCATCCCGCAAAGCCCATTATGCCTGTCAACCCCACACCGGCCACGCACAACGGCAACAAATATTTCCACCGGGGCACTTCCAGTACCTTAGGATTACCATGATATATTTCTGCCATCTTCATCCCCAAGCAAAACTCCCATAAATATTGCAGGAAGAAGCTGTTCCAAACCCGCTCCTCTGCATATCCTAACAGGCCTACGATTGTAGACCATAACAGACTGATAATGAGCGCAAGCTTTACCCCCCCCGAATATTAAATAACTTAACAATAAGAGGCCAAGCAAGATAGAACTGAATGATAGTAGACACAAAACCACATCTGCCCTCCCATAGAACTCTCCAGTTCAGGAACAAACATTTTGAAAAGTAACAAATTGCCCAACAGCGGCATGAACCATTCACGCCCCATACAAGCCATCCAGACCGCCGTGGCCACGCACAAGACGGCCATCGGCATATAAATCCTCGTAAAACGTTTCTTCAGGAAAGCTATGTATCCTAAAGGCTTACTAAGGTAAGAAAGGTATAAGCCAAATCCCGAACAGAGGATAAAGACGTGTACTCCGGCACCACCAAAGGCCGCTGCTTTTTCCCATATTCCGGAAATCCCCAACATCCCTACAAGATGCATGATTACTATGGTAAAAATGGAATACCCGCGCAAAAAGTTTACCACATCAAGCTTTTTCATTTTCATTTCAATCTTTAAACGGGTTACGATAAATCCCAAGCAGTTGCCGGCCGAAATACAAAAAGAATTTCACATCATCCACAAAGTATCTCCTGAACATTCGTTTGGGCTCCATCAGGAATCTGTAAAACCATTCCATCGCCAACATCTGCATCCATTTCGGTGCCCGTTTCACATTGCCGGCCTCAAAGTCGACCGTAGCCCCCAAAGCCATCCAAATATCGACTCCCGGCATGCGGCTTTATGACGGAAAATCCATTTTTCCTGTTTGGGCGCCCCCACACCGACCAATACCACATTGGCACCGGAAGCATTGATGGTACGGTAAATCAATTCGTTTTCCTCCGGTTTGTTTTCAAAACCATACGAAGGAGACATCGCCCCTACCACGATTTCGCGCCCCACCGAGGCATTGATACGTTCCATGGCCTTTTGCGCCACACCTTCCATCGCCCCCAAAAGGAATATCCGGCAATCCGGATTATCCTTATGATATTGATAGAAAGCCATAAAGAAACTGCTACCCGGAATGGCTTCCGGTATTCCTTTCTTCAGCAAACGAGAGCACAAATACAAGATTTTACTGTCGCAAACCACCCACTCCGCCTTTTGATAAAGGTCATAAAACTCACGGTCATGCTGGAGTTTGACCAAATGATCGAGATTCGGAGTGACCAATACCCCGCGTTTCAAGCTTTGCAGCAGTTCAATCCGGGTAATGGACAAGAGGTTCGCATTCAAAATACGAACAGACATGAAATAAAAAAATTAATGTTATCGATTATAATCTATGCCTACAGTCCCATCTTATGTCCTGTAAGTTTCCATTGCACATGCTTTAAAAACACCTTTATAGCATGCGGTAAAAAACGGTTCCAACAATACAAACGTCCCACATTCAAGGTTCGATTCAACGCAAAACAGGATAACAACTCCGAATCCCGAACGAAACGGAAATCAAGACTCATTTTAACATCATTATCCACATTTCGCTCATGTACGACTTCGCCCCATAACGGCTCGTCATCCTTAGTATCCAACATAACGGAACGTACATTTTCCATCCGAGAGAGATAATAATGAGTACCAAACTCATACACCGTTTTCAAATGAGATCCAACCGTAAAGTCTTCTACTCTTGAAACGAAATGATTGTTTGGGAAGCTTATCCACAGCGCATAGTTTTGCTTTTAGGAAATACTGTAAACCTCTTTTATAAAAGAAAAAAGTTCCGCCGCAGAGCCTTTGTGCATCATTTCGTACCGTAGCCATATAGTTGCAACCCAATACGTCATCGTTATCCAACCACGAAGTAATTACTTTTGTCGGCTGCACACACCCTTGTAAATCATTCTCTATCCAACGCGCGAAAACTTGCGGATAGAACCGGGCATATTCGGATTTCACGGGTACATACTTAAAATTTTCACATCTTTCCGCCCATCCTTTTACACGCTCACGATAAACCGGCGGAGTATCCCCATCGAAAAGTACAACCCACGTAAAATCCTTACAACTTTGCTGCAAAACACTGGGCAAAAGTATATTGTTCAAAAAGGCGGAACCTATCTTTCAACCACACTTCATCCCGAGTCGCCAATCCACGCTTATCCTTATTCCACAACGGAAGGTGAAACGTGTCAACAAATAATGCCGGACGGGAGTAGTGCCACACATAGTTAAAGCATGAGAAAATTAATAGCCTTTTTTCAAGTGCTTACTTACATTAGCCGTGTTTCCGCTTCCTATCAGGATTTTTTCGACCATCGTCTGTCTGTACAAGGATGTAGCATAGCCAGCCATCCTGTTTTCTCCTGGCGAGGCAAGTCATGGCCATTCCCTAACATGACAATGCCTTTTGGAGATACTCCAATGAGTGCGACCTCTCCCTCCTCAACTGTTCCGCGGGTTGGGTATAATCAATGTCGGTAATCTCGGGGAAGTCATCGCCGACTGACACTATGCGGCTTTCCAAAGCCAGCTTCTGGAGAATGCTCGTCAGGCGGCTGTTGGTCGAGTGCTTGCTTTTTATGACAGAATAGAATGGTTTTGAGAAATTTACAGAGAACACAGTACCATGGAAAGAGTTGGTCACGACAAATTCCGCATTGGCGAACAGGCCGACAAAGTCTGACGGCCCTGCTGTCAATATTTCCTGTACGTCATCCCCCGAATGTTCCGGATAGGCGTCCCGGCAGATGCGAACGATCTTAAGGTTACGCTGTTTTGCTATATGCTTGCCAGCCGGAGCACATAGTCACACGGCTTTATGGTGACGATGTAGACCAAAATATATTTCTCTTTCGGGCACATGTCAAACCTGGCCACCTCAAGCCATTCCTCGTGGTCAAGGATGAGCGTCGGGTCAAGGACGACATCGACATTCCGCTGCAGCAGGTTGCCCAGCAGCGTTGATGCCTGCTGCTCACGCACCGATATGTGGGAAAACGCAGACAGCCATTTCTTGAAAACAGCCTCGGCCTCTCTTGATATTTCAGACAGTCCTATGCTGGACGCATAAGAGATTTTCCTTGTCTGCTTCTTGTCGAAGCATGCCAAGAAAGGCTCCAATGAATAGCCCTTCATATAATTCCACACCTGGTCACTCCCGATGCAAATCACGTCATAATCAAAACCAGCCTCGTACAAGGACTTCACCGAGGGGTAGAGCGTTGAGGTCAGGCGGTTGTATTTTGAGTGGAACTCGTCAAACCGGCTGTCGCGTAATTTCTTGTTTTTATGATGGAAAAGGCAAAACAGGTTTTGCACTACGGGCAGTAGCCTGACCTTGATGTCCTGCCTGAGAGAGATGGGCACGGTTCTCCTTTCGCCTTTAAACTCATGTCCGGGGTTGATGCCAAACAAATAATTTACTACTTCTGCATCATATCCCATCTTATGCAATTTCCTATACAAAGCGCAACACTGCAGCTCTGCACCGTAATTATTCACATTAAGTATCGTAAAAATTCCTATCTTCATTGTTGATAATTGTTTTGTGCTGTCAAAGCATGATAATCATCTCGCCTTTGCCAAATAGAGAATTCCTGCTTATATTTTCTTCAGCTCCTCGAAAAGTCGCTTGTTGACCACTTCACGGGAGTAATTCTCCATTACCCGGTTCCTCATCTTGACGGCGATTTCCTGTAAGTCGCAGGTCTCCCTGATGTGGGCTATCCTGTCAGCATAGTCTTGCGGCTCCCATCCATTGACGGCAAGCCGGTCATCGCCCACGATGTCGCGGTTGAAGTGGTAGTCGCTCACGATGGGCACCAGCCCCTGGGCCATGGCCTCGTTAAGTGAGTTGGAATGCCCCTCGCAACGCTCTTTGGTCGGGAACACAAACAGGTGCTGCGACTGCATTATCTCCTTGATCTCGTCGAATGGAGTCAGCCCTTTGCGGGTGATGTGGCTCTTGAACGGCGAGTTTTCTATCATCCCGTCCACCTCTTCCACGTAAGCCTTGCTGTAACCCGACCCGCCGATGACGGTCAGATACACGTCGTCGTATTTTTCACACAGTAAGTGAAAGGTTTTGATAATCACATCGACATTCTTTTCGGGGGTCACTCTCCCGAAGTAGCAAAGGTTGAGCCTGTCCTTTGGCCTCTCGGGAATGCGGCTTACGATATTTTCCTGGTCCACATAGCTGGGATAATAGACGAGAGGTGTGTCGCTTATGCGCCTGACAACTTCCAGCGAGGGCATGCCCTCAAACCACACCTGGCTTTGCAAGTCATGTTTTTCTTGATGAGCCAACGGTAAAACTTTGCCCCCCGGTTGTAGAAGTCAATGAATTGCCCGCCTTGCATATAAGTCACCGTCTTAAGTCCAAGCATCCTGACAATCACGGATATCAAAAGCTCGTATGGCGCAAGCTTGCCGCCGAAGGTGAGGGTCAGGAAAGCGCTCGTTTTGCGGTTTGCCAGCACGATGTGGCGCAATATCTTGAGCAGGTCTATGACGGCAAACGACCGCGTTTCCAAGAAATGGATAATCTTTCCCTCCAGCACGCAGCGGCGCCTTACTATCGGCACCGTCTCATATCCCATTCTTTCCAGTCCCTGCATCACTCTTCGGGCGGATGACTGCCCACCGCTCTTCGGCAACTCTGTCATCTTGCCGATGTTGCCGAAAACAAAAAACTTCTTGATCATTTATATGTGTTCTAATGTTCTTAAAAGTACAATATCGTTGGTTATTATTGCAAGCGTCTGCCTCAAACTATCCGTTTCAGCAGCCGGGTAAGGTCGAAAGGCAGATACCAGTCTATCCACTTCAGCAGCCTCTTGGCTTCATGGCCACTCCTTGCTTGCTGTAAAACAAGCTGACAGCATCTTTCAAGGAGCTGTTATTGTCGCGCAGGCAGCCGAGCATCGCCTTGCGCAATTCCGGGTCAGGGGAATACTCCCTGCCATAGCTTTGCTTCACGATAACTTCCCTCATGGAGCTTTTGCCTGTCGCAAACTGCCCCTTGACGGATGCGAACAACTGCCGCCCTCTCTCCGATGTTATTGCCACAGCCGACACGCCTTTAGTGTCATTCAAGAATCTCTTCCCCCAGAAGTCGCCCACGCGAATGTCTGTATAGGCCATCGTGCTTCGAAGCTTGCAAGAGGCGCAGGCATCATTGAGCACGTGGTCGGAGAAGAACAGGGAATAAAATTCGTCTTGCCCGGGACTGCTCACAAAAGCCTTTACGCCATCCACCATTACCGCCACGTGGAAATTCCCCCAGCCTTTGACCTTGCTGCGAAACTGAACCTCATCAAATCTCTTGTTGCCGACCAGACGCTTTATGTTCTGCTCATATTTGACCCAGACGTGCATTGACGGACATCCATGACAGAAGAGGTCTATCAGCACGCACTTGTCACGCTTTTTGCACAGCGACAAATACCTGTGGGCTGCATAGATATGACAAGGCAATCCGAATACGGCAAATTTTTCCGTCCGTGCATTCTTCACCAGATACTTGAAGCCGTCGAAGCTGTAAGGTTGGATGTACTTTGAGCCCCGGAAAGCGTCCGTCTCTGCCAGAGTGTGTGCCACCACGTGTTCCGCCCGATGGGTATCATCGTTGTAGACCACGCCAATGCACGCATAGCCTTGCTCCGTAAGCTCTTTGGCCAAGGCATCAGCCACACCTCCCGAAGTCACCTTTTTGAGCAAAGAGCCGGACAGGTGCTGTGCCGAATACACGTCAATTCCTTCCTCATCATCGAGGCTTGTCATCTTTATGCCCTCGTCAAACTTGTAGCACACTTTTGCGCACAGTCCGCAGTCCGTGCATTTGTCGGCATCCACGTATGGACGATAGAAACCGTCCCCGTCGAGCCGTATTGTTATTGCATTGCTGTGGCACACGGCTGCACACATTTGGCAACTTGTACATCCGCGCAAGGCCGATTTGTCTGTTATGTTCATTGGATATGGTCTGTTTTTTGTATGTTACAGGAAGATTGGGTGCCGGTGCGTTGGCATCGCGTGATTTACCTCTCCACCATCTCCCTGAAAAGCATTTCATATTTGTGTGCGCATGTCTCCATGGAAAAGTTTTGCGCGTAAGTCCATCTTAGGGAATCTTTCGATATGGAATTTCCGTGCGCCAAGGCTCTCTTCAAGGCTTCGGTATATGCCTCATCGCTGAAGTCCTTGGCGATAAAACCGTTCGCACCGTCTGTAACGACATCATTAAATCCGCTTACGGGCGTGCCGACTGGAATGCACCCGCAGGCAAACGCCTCAATCAGCGTTATCGGCATGCCCTCATAGTCGGAAGAAAGCGTGAAGAAGTCAGAGCAGAGCAAATAGTCCGCCACGTTATGACGCTGGCCCAAGAAATGGATGCCACCCTTTGCCTGGCTTATCACGGATTGCATCTCGGGAGCGTCATAGCCGTTGCCTATCACCAGCAGAGCCACGTTCTCCCCATCGTCAATCAGTCGGTTGAAGCATCTTATTAGCCTAGGGATGTTCTTCTGGGGATTGCATCTTGCTATCACTGTGAACACCTTGGTGTCATCGTCTTGCTTGCATCGGCTGACCTCACGCTTTACCTCATTGAATTTGTCAGACGCGCTGACCATCTCCCGTCCGTTGTATATCAACCTGACCGGTGGCATACCAAATACCTTTCTGACAGACCAGGCGTTCTGGTCGGATATGGCGACCTGCCGCAACAGGCGCATTTTCAGGCATAGCTTTTTCACCCAATACCGAAACCGCTCGTTAGTCCTCTCACTCTCGGCCTGATTGTGCGATGTGACTATATATTTTTTCTTCCTGTCGAAGAGCACTGCCAGCACGCCGAAATACATCGCCGTCAAGTGGAAATGCACTACATCGCACTTCTGCTGCCGTATGGCTCTGTAGAGCCAGTAAAAGGTGGTGGGGGCAAACTTCCCCAGACCAAGGTTGACGACTTTCACGCCAGACGCAATATCATCCTTATAGAAGCCGAAATTCCGTAAGGAAAAGTTCTTCATCGTCAGCAACGTCACCTCACATTCGTCCCTTGCCATCTGGTTGCACAGGTCAACGACAAACCGCTCCGCCCCGCCGGAGTTCAACGCGGGTATCACCTCCAATATCTTCAGAGGCTTTTCGCTTGATACATCTTTCATGGATTTGAACTTTTTGTTGCGTTATAAAAATGAAATGCCGCCTTTTGCCCGCAATCAGTCAGCAGAAACGTGTATCGGCAGCACTTTAAGAACCTTTGCCGGGTAGCCTGCAATCACCGAACCCGGAGTATCGAAACTCTTGTTGACAACGGCATTGGCACCGATTTGGCAACCGTCGGCAATAGTTATTTTTCCGAACAGCTTAGCCCCAGGACCTATCCAAACACGGTCGCCTATCGTGGAAGTGTTGATGGAGTTCTCTTCCCCCCATTTTGGCCTATGTTGACACAAGAGTGCAGATCGCAGAAGTCGCCCAACCGGGCTTTTCCGTTTATGATAATGGAACCGTAATGGCTCAGCCGGAGACCTTTTCCACTACTCAACAATTAAGTCTCTCAAGGCATCCAAGTAACCATGTCCAAACTTTAAATCCGGTTCCATATAGTTTCCTTCTGCCCATTCGTTCCAAGAACGCAGAAATATGATCCGATGCTCCGGCTGCTTATTCTTGACTATATCCAGAGCATCGTTCACATGCGCCTTAAACAACTCCGGAGTGGAACCCGTGTAAATCACAGCCCTTCGCCCGCCACGCGGCGAACGATCCCAATTCGGGATGATTTGGGGATATCCATTTTCCCTTTTATCCCAATCACAAAACAAATGCTTTATGATTTTTTTCGTAGGGATACTTATCCAATGGAGTAATACGAGGAAAATATTTACGCAACTTATGCTTCAACATCATACCGACATATCCGCCATTGACCGCCGTCTGCGCATTCCACTGATTTCCTAACGTCAACGCATCAAATCCCAAATCGAGAACTTTTTGGTAATTTGACTCCCATCCGCCAACAAGACCCACAAAATGAATACCCTTCAGTCCTGCATCTTTAGCCATCCCTCTCCAGGTTTCCAAGAAGTTCCTACAGTCCGGGATGTCTAATGGAGCATAAATCACAAACAATGGTTTCCCATCCACCGTAATATAACGTTTGTCTTTCAAAGCAGGGAGAACTGCATTGAAATGAAGCACACAATCACCGTCTGGATATTCCTGAAGCATTAAATCAAGATCCTTTTGCATCTGAGCATCACTATTCCAAGTACGCCGCGTCCAACTATGGTTTGCCCAACCTAAACAGAAAGGGAAATCAGGTTTGCCACTTTCAAGCACTTCTTGGAATATATTGGCCATCAAGGTTCTTCCATTACCAAACCAATAATGCCAATACATAAAACCTTCAACTCCCGCATTGCGCGCCATCTCGGCTTGTGCTTCCCTTACCCAAGGACATCTAAGGTCATAATATCCCAAATCCGCAGGAACTCTCGGTTGATAATGTCCTCTGAAAAGCGGCTTTGCCTTACCCACATTCGTCCACTCTGTAAACCCTTTTCCCCACCACTCGTCGTTTTCCTTAAATGGATGGTACTGCGGCAAATAAAATGCAATTACACGTGCCTTAGTTTTCATTGTTGATTGATTTGTATTTAATTATTTTGGCAGGAATACCCGCCACTATGCAATTGTCAGGGATGTCATGGGTTACGACAGCGTTTGGGGCAACAGTCACATTGTTGCCAATGGTTATTCCTCCATATGCACCGCTATTTGTGAAAAATGTCACATTGTTGCCAATTTTCGGCACACCGCCATCGACAGTCCTGCCGATACACACACCGGGATATACGCAAAAGTTGTCACCAATTATGGCTTTGTCGTTAATTACGATACTCCCCCAATGGAATATCTTGATGCCGAAACCAATGGATGCCATACCAAACTGAAAAACCAACTTTCGTCCGAGACTTCTTATCAGCCACCCCATTATCATCTTGTATATCAACGACTTACCACAATAATACGAGTTATTCTCTTACAGCGTATATATGTACCTATATACCAACTGTCATATCCTAAAAGGAAAGCCCTAAAGGATGTGTCGTAACAGCACAGCTCCTCCTGCATTCTACGTTTAAAAGTCCTTGTTCATTTTCGTTCCTTATTTTGAAATGACAGACGCTGATACACAGAATCTATTTTCTCTATTACTACAGGAATATCTTTTTTAAGTAGATTATTTATCTGCGCAGTCTGCTTTCTCCCGTCAAGACCATTAGCGGTAAACGCCCCATCAAACTTGAAACTATATGCAAGTCCAAACACAGGAACATTGGTATAGATCGCTGCAAAATTGGCGTGCATACGTGTACCGATAAAGAAGCTCATTTGACTAATCACGTATTTCACTTTCGGAGAGGTCAAATCTTCATCGAGAAATACCACATTTCGTTTATCCTTCAATATATTATAAGCTTTGCGGCAGGCAACAATATCATCATTAGATGGATCTGGACTGTCATAGCAGTATGAGTGAGGAATAAGATAAACAGTACCCCCCTTCTGTTGGAAATGACTTATCAGTTCATCTATAAGAGCCGGATATTGTTCAAACTGACCAGATAATGTACGGAAGGTATTGTCGTAAGCCAAGCCACTCACATTTATGCCGATAGAGTTTTTGGGTATAGAAATATCCCATGGCTGTGGCTTCATGAATGCTGAAAGGTCTTTCGTTAGCTCATATTTCACATTCATTTTCTTTAATTCGCCCGTAAACTTGTCATCCCTGACATAAACCATGTTTGCATACTTCAAAATACGTTTAGCAATCAATAAGTTTCCCTTGTCACTGAATGGTCCCAATGTCTGGGGGAGAATGATTACAGGAATACCTTTGCGCATGGCATAGTTAGTGTCATGTAGCCTACTGAGAAATGTAGTTGTACTATAAATATCTGAAAAACCGTCGCCACCATTAATTGCAGCCACCAAAGAAATCTGGTGCATGGTTTTACCAAACGAGGTGAAAGGAAGCAGAATTCCTAGTCGCATATACAATGCCACTTCCAAAAAGAATACATTGAAAGTTACATGTGTCCAATCGCCATCAGCAGTTGAAATGATTTCCTCAATACGGCCTCTGTTTTGAAGGCTTCAAAAAATTTTTTATTATGCGGAAATTAACTATTTTTGTTTTGTTCTTCAAAAGATTCTTTTCTTTGAGGAAAGATATTTGCTCCATAACTCAAAGCCGCAGTGCCCCTATTATTATCATGGATGTTGAAACCAGAGATTAAAACGTATTTTCCA
>ENA-OQDM01001030-OQDM01001030.1-human-gut-metagenome-genome-assembly--contig:-NODE-1030-length-12502-cov-2.007758_pt1 | contig 12502 bp, 14 predicted proteins | sample MGYA00242772_ERZ504605 | MGnify/ENA primary metagenome ERZ504605 (study PRJEB26092, sample SAMD00036348) | human gut metagenome | host: Homo sapiens | study: EMG produced TPA metagenomics assembly of... | reverse complement strand
GTCCCTGTGATGCCTTGGCAGTCTCAGAAGACCGTGATGCCGCACAGCTTATGGGAGTTAATGTCAATGCAACGATTTCCCTGACATTTGCTATTGGTTCAGGACTTGCTGCGATCGCAGGTCTTCTGCTCTGTCAGACATATCCGACTCTGACACCATATACAGGTGCCATGCCTGGTATCAAAGCTTTCGTAGCAGCTGTATTTGGTGGTATCGGATCTATTCCAGGAGCAATGGTCGGTGGAATCCTCCTTGGTGTGATTGAGATCTTCGGCAAGGCTTACATCTCTTCACAGGTTGCAGATGCTATCTGCTTTGCAGTTCTGATCGTGGTACTTCTTGTAAAACCTACCGGATTGTTCGGCAAGAACATCCAGGAGAAAGTATAAGGGGTGGACGATATGAAGAATATGAACAAAACAACCAAAAACAATCTGATCAATTATGGACTGGTATTAGTCCTGTTTGTCATCGTTGAAATACTTTCAGCTACAGGAAATCTTTCAAACCTTCTGATGGGACTTATGGTTCCGCTGTGCGTTTACACGATCGCATCCATTTCTCTGAACCTGGTTGTAGGATTTTCAGGCGAGCTGAGCCTTGGTCATGCCGGATTTATGTGTGTAGGTGCATATTCCAGTGCGCTGTTTTCACACGTTGCCAGTGATATCCCGCAGGTTCCAAGATTTATTCTTGCAATCCTGGTCGGTGCAGCAGTGGCCGCTGTATTCGGTGTAATTATTGGTATTCCGGTACTCAGACTCCGTGGTGACTATCTGGCTATCGTAACACTGGCTTTTGGTGAGATCATCAAAAACCTGATCAATATTCTCTATGTTGGAATCGATGACAGTGGTCTTCACGTAGCTACAAGTTCTGCAGCTCTCAAGCTTGGAACAGGTGGTAAACAGATCCTGAAAGGAGCACTCGGTATTTCAGGAACAGGTGCACTTTATAAAGATGTAAAGCATTATTTCTTCCCGATTGGAATTGTGCTTGTCCTTCTGACATTATTTATCGTACAGAATCTGGTAAATTCCAGAAGCGGACGTGCGATCACAGCGACAAGAGATAACCGTATTGCAGCAGAGTCCGTAGGTATCGATGTTACAAAATTCAAGCTTCTTGCATTTACCGTTTCGGCAGCTCTTGCAGGTGTGGCAGGTGTGCTTTATGCACATAACCTTTCCATGCTGAAGGTTTCAGGTTTTGACTATAATATGTCTATCCTGATTCTGGTATATGTTGTACTTGGTGGAATTGGAAATCTTCGTGGTTCTATTATTGCAACAGTTATTCTGTATGCACTTCCGGAACTGCTCAGAGGATTTGCAAACTATCGTATGTTGATCTATGCGATCGTACTGATCATTATGATGCTCTTTAACTGGGCTCCTGCAGCAAGAAACTGGAGGGCACGCGTTATGGAAAAAATCAGAGGTACAAAGAATAAAAAGGAGGCAGCTTAACTATGGCAATGTTAGAGGTAAATCATCTGGCTATCCAGTTCGGCGGTCTTCGTGCAGTTGACGGATTTAATGTATCTATCGAAAAAGGTCAGCTCTATGGACTGATCGGACCGAATGGCGCCGGTAAGACAACAATTTTCAACCTTCTTACAGGTGTATACAAACCAACAGAAGGTATTATCAAACTTGATGGACAGGATATCACAGGAAAGAGTACAATAGAGATCAACAAGGCCGGTATTGCGAGAACTTTCCAGAATATCCGTCTGTTTAAAGAAATGACGGTTCTTGACAACGTTAAAGTAGGACTGCATAATCACCATTCCTATTCCACACTGACCGGAATTCTGAGACTTCCGAAGTATCACAAAGTCGAGAAAGAAATGAATGAAAAAGCAATGGAGATCCTGAAGGTATTCGATCTTGATAAGGAAGCGCAGACCCTTGCAGGAAACCTTCCATATGGTAAACAGCGTAAACTTGAGATTGCCAGAGCACTGGCAACAGATCCGAAGCTCCTTCTTCTCGACGAGCCGGCAGCCGGTATGAATCCGAATGAAACACAGGAACTGATGGACACTATCCGTTTTGTGCAGGAACATTTTGATATGACAACTCTTCTGATCGAACATGATATGAAGCTGGTTGGCGGTATTTGCGAAGAACTGACTGTACTGAACTTCGGACAGGTGCTTGCGCAGGGTGAGACATCCAAAGTCCTGAAGGATCCGACAGTTATCACCGCATATCTGGGAGAATAGGAGGAAAATCAAATGTCAATGTTGGAAGTAAAAGATCTCCAGGTTTATTATGGTGTTATCCAGGCATTAAAAGGGATTTCCTTTCGCGTAGAGAAGGGAGAGGTCATTGCTCTGATCGGTGCAAATGGTGCAGGTAAGACAACTACCCTGCAGACTCTGACAGGAATTATTCCGGCAAAAGCAGGAAGCATTGTTTTTGAAGGAAAAGACCTGACAAAGACACCGGCCCACAAGATCGTTGAGATGGGGATGGCTCACGTGCCGGAAGGAAGACGTGTATTTGCAGATATGTCCGTATACGAAAATCTTCTGATGGGAGCTTATACAAGAAAAGATAAAAATGAGATCGCTCAGAGCCTTGAGATGGTATACAAAAGATTTCCACGTCTGAAAGAGCGTACCGGCCAGCGTGCGGGTACACTTTCCGGTGGGGAGCAGCAGATGCTTGCCATGGGACGTGCGCTGATGAGCAAACCGAGGATCATCCTTATGGATGAGCCATCAATGGGTCTGTCACCAATCTTTGTAAATGAGATCTTTGATATTATCAAAGAAGTAAGTGAGAGTGGAACAACGGTTCTGCTTGTTGAGCAGAATGCGAAGAAAGCACTTTCTATCGCAGACAGAGCATACGTTCTCGAGACAGGAAGTATCACTCTGGAAGGAAAAGCAGATGATCTGCTTCATGATGAATCCGTCCAGAAAGCATATCTGGGCGAGTAGGGAGGAAATTAATATGGATCATGTAGTGATCACAATTGCAAGACAGTATGGAAGCGGTGGACGTACCGTAGGAAAGATGCTGGCAGAACGTCTGGGAATCTCTTTTTATGATAAACAGATCATTCATATGGCATCTGATGAAAGTGGGATTGATGTAAATCTCTTTGGAAAAATTGAAGCAGGAGATAAGATCAAATCATCTCTGTTCGGAAATAAGAGCAGCATTTATAAAGGGGATCTGGTCCTTCCGGGAAATAAAGATTTTATTTCTGATGAAAATTTGTTTAATTATCAGGCAAAAGTTGTTAATGATCTTGCAGAAAAAGAATCCTATGTAATTGTCGGACGATGTGTCAATTATGTTTTCAAGGATAGACCGAATACATTGCGTGTATTCATTCATGCACCATGGGAGTTCCGTGTAGAGCAGGCATCTCAGAAGATCTCCGGATCAAGAGAGGATGTCGAGAAATTCCTTCTCAAAGATGATAAGCGTAAACAGGATTATTATCGTAAATTTGCAGGTGGTCAGTGGAGTGATGCCACGAATTATGATCTCTGTCTGAACAGTGGAAAACTCGGATTTGACAAATGTGTGGATGCAATTGAAACACAGCTGAAGATCATGTTTGGTAAATAAAATACAGGATCATTACAGAGCACTGAGGGCTTTTTACGAGCCCCGGTGCTTTTTTTCTGCCACTTTTCATATACTGAACAGAAGGATAGTTATGTCTGGGATTTGAAACCGGAATATGAAAAAAAGAAAAGCAGGAATTGGGATATTTGTGATCGTACTGATCATAACTGCGGTGCGAGTAAAAAGCATGGACTCACACCGTATTTCAGGCAGAATCCTGGCTGAAAATATAGCAGGTCCGGGGATGCTGCGGTTGGTTGAACAATCCATGCAGTCCCGGGCACAAAAAACATCAGTTACGGAAATAGCTGTGAAAGAACGGAAGTATCCGCAGGCGGCACTGACATTTGACGACGGACCGGATATCAGATATACACCACTTCTTCTGGATGGTCTGAAAGAGCGGAATGTCAGAGCTTCTTTTTTTCTTCTTGGAGAGAAGGTTGAACAGTATCCGGAGCTTGTAGAACGGATGCAGAAAGAAGGGCATCTGGTAGGAAACCATACCTATCATCATGTACAGCTGAATAAACTGAATGAGACGAAGGCAAGGGAAGAAATCCTGAAAACAAATAATCTGATCTATGAGACAACCGGTGTTTATCCACTGTACCTGCGCCCGCCGTTTGGTGCCTGGAAGAAAAATCTGGAACTATGTGTGGAGATGCTTCCTGTATTCTGGACGATCGATACACTGGACTGGAAGGTGCAGAATACAGAAAAAATCGTTCGTACAGTGCAGGAACAGATAGAGGATGGCGCGATCATTCTGATGCATGATGAATATGATACTTCTGTTGAAGCGGCGCTGCAGGTTGCTGATGATCTGAAGGCGCAGGGATATCAACTGGTGACAGTAGACCAGTTGATCCTGCCATAGAGCAGGGACAAAACAGCTGTTTGGTTTTGATTGCTTTTTTTCAGGAATTTCGTTATACTGTAAAGCAGAGACAGGCATAAGCCGGAGAAAAAGAAAGAAACAAAGGAGCTGTGCATATGGGACGTTTTTTCAGTATGGACAATAAGTTTTTTACATTTATGAATAAGGTGGCAGATCTTTGTATCCTGAATATTATCTGTCTGGTCTGCTGTATTCCGATCGTTACTGCCGGAGCATCTATTACGGCTATGTATTATGTGACACTGAAGATGGTCCGGAATGAGGAAGCTTATACTGTTCGGAGCTTTTTAAATCTTTTAAAGATAATTTCAAACAGGCGACAATTATTAATCTGATCATGATCGCCGTTGGTGCGATTCTTTATCTGGATCTGAATGTTGCCAAAAATATGCCTGGAAGTGCCGGTCAGATTTTTCATGTGATCTTTATGGCATTTGTGATCATATATTATGTACTGTTTTTATATGTTTATCCGATTCTTGCCAGGTTTTACAATACGATCCGTAATACGATCAAAAATGCACTGTTCATGGCAATCCGCCATCTTCCGTATACAGTTGTCATGGTACTGATCGGACTTTGTCCGCTGCTGTTGTTATTTATAGACTCTTATCAGATACAGTCCACGTTGTTTGTTCTGTTTCTGGTCATGGGATTCGGAGTGATCGCGTACTGTAATTCCTTCTTCCTTGTAAAAATATTTGATCATTATATGCCGAAGGAAGAAAATGAAGAACAGAAAAGCGAAGGCACAGAAGTATGAATACAGATGCGGTGACACAGCAGAAGAACTGGAATGGAAAGCCGTATCATTCGCTGGATCATATGCTTCGGGAAAGGTTCGGAGAAAAAGTTTATAAGGTGACTCTGAACGGAGGGATGTCCTGTCCCAACCGGGATGGTAAGCTTGGCAGCAGAGGCTGTATTTTCTGCAGTGCCGGTGGAAGTGGGGATTTTGCAGCAGATGCGGAGCTGTCGGTAACAGAGCAGATCGACAGTCAGATCGCATTGCTTTCTGCAAAGCGGCCGATCCATAAATATATTGCTTATTTTCAGGCATATACCAATACGTATGCACCGGTGGAATACCTGCGGAAAATCTTTACAGAAGCGCTTGCGCATCCGTCAGTGGTCGCATTATCCATCGGAACGAGACCGGATTGTCTTGGCGAGGATGTACTGGAGCTCCTGAATGAACTGAACCAGAGGAAACCGGTATGGGTAGAACTTGGACTTCAGACGATGCATGAGCGTACCGCTGCCTATATTCGACGAGGATATCCCCTTTCCTGTTTTGAAGATGCAGTACAGAATTTACGGAAGCGCCAGATTGAGGTGATCGTGCATACGATACTGGGACTGCCGGGAGAATCAGAAAAAGACATTCTGGAGACAATGCAGTATCTGAATGGACAGGATATTCAGGGAATTAAACTGCAGCTTCTGCATGTGCTGAAGGGAACCGATCTGGCAGAGGATTACGTGGCCGGGAAATTCCGGGTCTACGAAAGAGAAGAATATCTGAATTTACTGATAGATTGTCTGGAACATCTGGATCCGTCAATCGTTATTCACAGAATGACGGGAGATGGACCGGAGAAGCTGCTTATCGCACCATTGTGGGCAAGCCGGAAGCGGGAAGTTCTGAATCTTCTTCATCACGAAATGAAGGTTCGTAACAGCTGGCAGGGCAAACAGCTGCAATAAGAAGCGAGAAGCCTGACTTGTGTGAGAAAGAGGTGATTGAAATGGCAGAACCATTTACAACTTATAAACTGATTGTTTTATATATGGCGAAACATTCAAAAGAAACACTGACAAATTCTCAGATTTCAGAATTTATACTGGACAGAGATTACACAGATTATTTCCAGCTTCAGAAAGTACTTTCTGAATTGGTAGAAACAGAGCTTCTGAGAAAGCGAACAATTTCCAACAGTTCCTATTATGAGATTACGGAAGAGGGAAAAAAGACACTTTCTTATTTTGAAAAAGAACTGTCGGGTGAGATTAAGAACGAAGTAAAAGATTATCTGCAGACGCATGGTGGACAGGTGCAGGAACGCATCCTGACACCGGCAGATTATTATACGACACCACAAGGAAATTATGCAGTGCGCTGCCAGATCATTGAAAAAGATACGACAGTGCTGGATCTGACACTGGCAGCACCAGGCAGGGAAGCTGCACAGGCGATGTGCCACAGCTGGGCTAAGAAATCACAGGATATTTACGGAATGCTGATGGGAGAACTGATTTAATCAGTTCTCCCTTTTATCTTTTGTAGATATTCTTTTATCGTTTTTTCGTAGCCAAGATCACCTGGTTCATAGAAATGAGAACCTTCAATCTCTGAAGGAAGATATTGCTGTTCGACATAGTGATCTGGATAATCGTGGGCATATTTGTAGCCGATTCCCTTGCCGAGCTTTTCATGACCGCCGTAGTGAGCATCCTGCAGGTGAACCGGAACAGTTGTCTGTGTGTGTTTCACAGAATCCATGGCGGCAAAAATGGCATTGACAGCGGCATTACTCTTTGGAGCATAGGCCATATAAGTGACTGCCTGAGAAAGGATGATCTGTGATTCCGGCATGCGACACGTTCAACAGCCTGTGCGGCGGCAACAGCAACCTGCAATGCCTGTGGATCTGCATTTCCGATATCCTCTGAGGCGAGGATCATGATACGCCGGGCGATGAATTTGACATCTTCTCCGGCGTAGAGCATCTTGGCAAGATAGTAGACTGCTGCATCAGGATCGGAACCACGCATACTTTTGATAAAGGCGGATATGATATCGTAGTGATTGTCGCCTTTTTTGTCGTACTTGATGACTCGTTTCTGAATACATTCAGACGCAACATCCAGTGTCAGATGAATAGAACCGTCTTCGCTTTTGGGGGTAGTAAGGATACCAAGTTCTACCGCATTCAGGGCACTGCGGGCATCACCGCCTGCCATATCAGCCAGAAATTCCAGGGCATCGTCATCAATTACGGCGCCATAATTTCCCATGCCTTTATCGCAGTCATTTACTGCTCTGAGGATCAGCGTGCGGATATTTTCATTGCTGAGTGGTTTCAGTTCAAAAATGATGGAGCGGGAAAGGAGAGCTCCATTTACTTCGAAATATGGATTTTCAGTAGTTGCACCAATCAGAATGATCGTACCGTCCTCAACAAATGGAAGTAGGTAATCTTGCTGGCCTTTGTTGAAACGGTGAATCTCATCAATGAAAAGAATCGTTTTTTTGCCATACATGCCAAGACGGTCCTGGGCCTCTTTTACGACTTCTTCCATGTCTTTCTTACCGGCGACTGTCGCATTGATCTGGGTAAAACTTGCACTGGTAGTATTTGCGATTACCTTGGCAAGGGTAGTCTTTCCGGTTCCGGGAGGTCCATAGAAAATAACAGAAGTCAGCTTGTCAGCTTTGATCGCACGGTACAGTAATTTATCTTTGCCAACGATGTGCTCCTGTCCAACGACTTCATCCAGCGTAGTCGGACGAAGCCGGGAAGCCAGTGGAGATTCGCGGTCTAGCGTTTTTGATTTTGCATATTCAAATAAATTCATAGCAGATGCTCCATTCTATGATCAGTTGGATATGTACTGAAAAATGGCATTCTTGAATACGTTGCCTTTTCAGTACGTACATTTGTTCTAAGTATACTTGATATGAGAACAAAATTCAAGTTGCTGTAAACAGGAATAAATAAAGGAAAAATGAAAGATAATGTGACATGTTGATCACTGGTAATGCACTAAATTAGCACTTGCTTTTCACATGTTAAAGTGTTAAAATACCATGTATATGAAACAGAACATATAATGAATGTAACTAAAGGAGCAGAGTTATGGGTAAAAAAATCAGAACAGAAGAGGTTGACCATCTATTTGAAGCAATCCTTTGTCTGAAGAATAAGGAAGAGTGCTATACGTTTTTTGAAGATGTATGTACGATCAATGAACTTCTTTCTCTGTCACAGCGTTTTGAAGTTGCAAAGATGCTGACAGACAAACGCACATATCTGGATATTTCAGAGAAGACCGGAGCTTCCACTGCGACGATCAGCCGTGTGAACCGTTCTCTCAACTACGGAAATGACGGATATGAGATGGTCTTTTCCAGAATGAAAGAAAAAGAAACCGCAGGAAAGACAGAAGAATAAAGAAATACAGGGAAAAGGAACAGGCAATGGAATAATCCAAAGGTCTGTTCCTTTTTTGTTGCTGTGAGAAATTACTTTTGTTTTGTGGTCATATATGTATAGACATCTGCAGAGATTTTTTTGATCGTATTCTGTGCACTGGAATTATTCTGGATATTATTGGAGAGTACACAGAGCACATATGGATGCTCTTTGTCAAAGACAATGGCAATATCGTTTTCGACAACACCGAGTTTTCCGGAGTCTGCAAGTTCTCCGGTTTTGTTGGCAGTTGCGGTGCCGGAAGGAACACCTGCCGGAATCTTGGCTGTCTTTGTCTGGCTCGTAAGGAGCGCAAGCATTTCGGCAGATGCTTCTGCGTTTACCAGAGAACTGTTGTAAATATCAGAGAGCAGTCGGCAGCAGTCGGAAGCACTTGTGTAATTGTCATCGGTTGGATCAGAAGCCAGGAACTCGCGGCCAAGATGCGTGGAGGTGTAGTTCCGCTCCTGACAGAACTCATTGACAATAGCAGCTCCTGTCTGAAAATCGCCTCCACCGAGCTTGCGGACCAGTTCGTTGGCAGAGTCATTGTCACTGACTGTGATCATACTGGTGAGGAGAGGTTTCAGAGTACTTTCATAATCGGATGAAACCGTAGTTCCTTCATCTGGATATATCAGTTTGTCATAAACAGCGGCCATGATAAATGCTTTGATAACACTGGCAGACTGCATGGACTGTTCGGCATTGACTGTGCTGTAGGCCTGCGTCTTCAGATCCATAGCTGCGATTGCCCAGAGTTCTCCCTGTTGTTCAAGCGGATCCGTATAGTTCTTTTCCAGCTGTGAGGTGAGATCGGCGAGGTGTTCTCCGACAGTAGTAATAGCCGGTTCGACAGTATTGAAATATGCATCGATTCCATCGGCAATTCCCCTTGCCATAGTTTCGTGATTTGCGGAATTGGTAATGTAAAGATCATCATTCTGGTTACTCATAAATCCCATTTCGAGGATGGCAACCGGAACTGTACTCCAGTTGGTACCAGTCATATTGTCGGCAGAGATGACGCCTTTGTTTGCAAGGCCGGTGGCATTGCAGTAATTGTCGATGATACAGGATGCAAGCGTATTACTTTTTTCGATGAGTTCCTTGTCCAGATACTGATTGGAACTGGTTGGGGCCATGGTAAGAGCACCGGCAGCAGAAGCACTGTTGTCACTGTTTGCATGAATGCGGACCGTGATATCGGCTCCGGATTCTGTGGCAAATTCTGCACGTTCTTTGTTGCTGATGGCTTTGTCGTTATCCTCGCGGGTCATGACAACCTTGTACCCGCGAGATGCCAGTTCTTTTTCAAGGACAAGAGAAACTTCAAGGTTGACTTCATATTCCGGAACCTTGGAGTAGTTACCGGCAGTACCGGTCGTAGCTTTATTTTTGGTCTGAGATGAACCTGGAGCCATAGGTTCCTGTGCACTCATGTCTACCCAGCTTCCCTGATGTCCCGGATCAATACAGACGGTAAACTGTCTGGAACCGGAAGACGGAGTTGAAACCGTGTTTGCGGCAGACCAGTCCATGCCTGAGGAAGAACCGGAAGGACTCAAAGTACCTTCGGAGTCATCTGAAGAATCGACATCGGCTTCAGTATTGGCAGAAGCATTTGGAGAAGCCGAAGATGGAGCCTTGATCATGGCCTGTCCCTGTTCGCTTTCATAGGTGGTTTCCGCAGAAGCCCAGATCGTGGCAGGAAGCAGTAAAAGCAGACATCCGGCAAGAAAAACAGATAATAGTTTGCGCATGAATATATATCCTCCCGAGAAATTTTATTTTACAGAAAGTTGTTTCCTATATGATAAACTATAATAAAAAATTTGACAAGAACAGTTCGGTGTCGTATCTGCTCGAAGACTTGTCACGGGGAGCAAAAACTAAATACAAAGGAGGGCAACATTATGAAGAAGAGATTTTCCACAATGCAGAGGTCAGGAGTCCTGAAACGTATTTTCACATGTGTGATCGCACTTGCACTTGTTATGCCGATGACGGTGCAGACAGGATGGGCGGCCACCACTTCCTACACAGTTACAGTAGCGGATGGCTATCTGGCACTTCGTAATGCAAAGGCTTATGATGACAAGAATGAGATCGGTAAGCTTTATACAGGTGATACCGTTGATGTGACAGATTCCAGTGGAAGCACCTACTGGTATGTATATGCATCACGACTCAAGAAATCCGGATATGTAAATCGCAGATATCTGGCGAATTCTTCAAGTGAACGTTATGTAAGTGTCAAGAGTGGATATCTGGCGCTTCGTAATGCCAAGGCGTTTAAATCGTCCAATGAAGTTGCAGAACTTTATACAGGAGATAAGGTACAGATTGCGGATGCCAGTGACAGTACCTACTGGCTGGTATATGTACCGGGACTTGGAAAGGGCGGATATGTAAACAAAGATTATCTGGTAAAAAATAAAGACAATACAGCATCTGCGGTTGTTACAAAGACAGTGAAAGTCAAGAGTGGCTATCTGGCACTTCGTAATGCAAAAGCGTATGATGATGCAAATGAGATCGGACAGTTGAATAACGGCGATACCGTTCAGGTCCAGGATTCCAGTGGAAGTACTTACTGGTATGTATATTCTTCCAGACTTGGAAAGAGCGGCTATGTAAATAAAAATTACCTGCAGTGATGCAGGTAATTTTTACGTAATACAGGATCAGTACTTCTGATGCTGTATTATTTTTTCTTATGTTTTGTGTCTGTATCCGTGGAAGCACGGAGTTCGTCGATCATCTGCTCGATCAGCATTTTTTTACGTAAACATCAAAGCTGAGAAGACAGATGAAAGAAAATAATTTCAGGAAATCCCTGTCTTCTTCCGGTGCATTCTCAAAAGTTCCCTGAGCAATTTCATAGCGTTCCAGAAGCTCCTTCTGAAGAGATTCAATCTGTCCTTTTTCCATACTGAATACTTCGTTGTAGATAGCAGTGAGATCCATATCATCCATAGATTTGAAATATTTATCGGTCAGTGGTCCGAGCAGAGTCTGGATATCGCTGATCGATAAAATATTTTTGAAATAGTAGATAAAGATCAGAACCAGCAGGTGTTCTTTTGAATAGCGCTTCTTCTCAGGAGAAGGAAGCAGATTATTCTTGGCATAATTATTGATCATGGTCTTTGTAAGAATCTTGTCATCTTCATAGCGTTTGGAATGAGCAAGCTGTGCTTCCATAAAAGTAGTGACCTGATCCATATAAAGATCTATATTGGGAATATCCTCTGGTTTTACATAACCGATTCTGGAAACACGATCCAGAATATTACGGATCATGGAGTCTGTATTAACTGACATAAATTCATCTCCTTTGCCTGAAATAAAGGCAGAATGGTATTTCTAATACCTGCACGCTCTATTATATAGTTTTAAATACTACTTGTAAATGGTTTTTGCAAATGATTTTAAAATTCCTTTACCCCATACCAGGTTTCATGTATAATTAAAAAGATAGCAAGAAAACATCAGTTCGAAATATGTAACCACAAAGAAACAGGAGATAATTGATGAATACAATTTATGATACATTGAATGACCGACAGAAAGAAGCTGTTCTGCATACAGATGGACCACTTCTGATTCTTGCAGGAGCCGGCTCAGGAAAGACCAGAGTACTGACACACAGGATTGCTTATCTGATCGCAGAAAAGGGTGTGAATCCGTGGAATATTCTGGCAATCACATTTACCAACAAAGCGGCCCACGAGATGAGAGAACGTGTGGACAAGATCGCAGGAAGCGAAGGGGGGAAGTGTATGGGTATCAACTTTTCACTCGACATG
>ENA-OQDM01001029-OQDM01001029.1-human-gut-metagenome-genome-assembly--contig:-NODE-1029-length-12522-cov-0.944494_pt1 | contig 12522 bp, 12 predicted proteins | sample MGYA00242772_ERZ504605 | MGnify/ENA primary metagenome ERZ504605 (study PRJEB26092, sample SAMD00036348) | human gut metagenome | host: Homo sapiens | study: EMG produced TPA metagenomics assembly of... | reverse complement strand
CCTTTTCGTGTCGGGCGTGCTTGTTCGCCGCACCTTTTTTCTGTTTTTCTCTGATTCTGAGCCGGAAGCACAGTGCGGTGATGACCACCGCCGCCGCGAATGACACAACGGCCACCAGTACATAGCCGCCTGCGTCCTCCCGCAGCAGCATCGTGCCGAAGCTGCCCCATGCGGCGGCCTGTCCCGGAGCGATAAGTGCGTCTGCCGCCTGCATCAGCACCGCGAACAGCAGCATACACGCGGCACTCAGCCCATAGATGCCGCGCCGCTGCCTTCGGCGGGTGTTTTCCCGCACCCGCTGCTTGACGAGTGCGACCCGTCTTGCAGTATCGTACATATCGTTTGAACCTCCTCACTGGATTTTTTGAAATGCGGCTTAAAAACCCCTTCACTTATATAGGTACAAAAAATCGAAAAAACTCTCACCCAAAACGCAAAATTTTTCAAAAAAATTTGAGAGCTGCCAGAAAGCAGCTCTCAAGGAGTGAATATTCGGTTATTTCCTCCGCGATAAGCGGAAAACGGACAATCTTCCCGCCGCCACCAGCAGCACCGGCAGGGCGTAGGCGATGTACTGTGCCGCACCGCCGTAGGCGATCAGCAGATTATAGATGGCGTGGAGGGTGATGGCCGCACCTAGCAGTCCGCAGGTGCCCGCGACCTTCAGCCACGTCCGCCGCCCACGCATAGGCAAGCCCGCCGCCCACGATCAGTCCGCAGAGGACGTGCATGGCTCCCGTGCCGAAGCCCCGGAAGAAGATAAAGGAGAAGCGGTCTGCGCCGTTCTGAATGAGGTAGCACACGTTTTCAAAGGTGGCGAAGCTCAGGCTACGGTGATGGCGGCGGGCTTGATCCTCTCGCTCTCCGGCTCGAATACCAGTAGATAGAACACCAGCGGCAGCAGCTTCATCATTTCCTCCACCACCGGCGCGATCTCCGCCGTGGCGGCAAGGGCGTCCGCCTGACACACCGCCGCGAGGAAGGTGTTGATGTAAGCCGAAAGCAGACACACCCCCATCCCGGCAATGCAGAACAGGAAGAAGCGGAGCTGCCGCCTGCCCATGCACAAAGCGGCCACCAGCAGGGGAGACACCATGCAGAGGAAGATATTTTCGATGTAGGTCATGCTTCCACCGCCTTTCTCGTGGCGGGCAGCAGCCCCAGAATGGCAAACGTCAGCAGCATATCGCACCAGAAGGTGGGGCTTGCGGGAGAAGTATCCGGCCAGAAGCAGCCTGCCGTCCAGAGCAGATATTCCGAGACGACAAAGCACAGCACGCCGATGTGGAAATACCGCATATTCCGCGCCGCGCCTGTCTGCCCATTGGCGTAGACCAGTCCACGAATGGCACAGAAGGAGAGCCAAATCATCATGCCGCACCAGATCAGGTTGGAGAGAATATCCCCGAAGATGCAGTAGAACGCCAGCAGCGGCACGCCGAACGCAGGTGCAAGCCACGCCCTGCGGCAACGGAAGGTGCGTTCCTCCGGAGTGGAGAGCGTGGCCTGCAAAATGTGCAGGAAAATTACGCTGGCCACCCAGCCGAACTCCGACACATAAAAGACCCGCGGCGTGGTATCGAACAGCAGCAGATACAGCGTCCAGTAGAGCGCGCCAAGGGCAAAGCAGCCGTAGAAGCACAGCAGCAGGAAATATGCCTGTCGTCCGCTTTTCCGGTAGGATATGCCCGAAAGCAGTGCGCCGACGAACGTGGTCAGCAGTTGCAGCAGGTTCTCAATCAGCTCCATGCCGCCCCTCGTCTTCCCTATCCTGACTGTCCTCCCGATTTATCTGCCGAAGCCGGAAGCACAGAACAGTCACGCACACGCCCAAAAGAAAGGACAAAAGCCCGAGGACAATATACCCCAGCGCCGCGCCGCCGCCATACATACTGGCAGCGGTTTCATAGCCCGCGAAATCGCTGGGGCGGACCCCCGCAACCATACCGGGCATGGCAAAGGACACACCCACGATCAGCACAAGGCACGCAGCCGCCGCAGAAAGTGTGGTGATCGTACTGCGTCGCCGCTGTTCCCTGCGCTGTCTTGCGGCGATGCGCCGTTTTGTTTCCGCAACGCGTTCTTCATGGCTCCGCATTTGTGATTCCCTCCCGTTCCAGTAATTTGCGCAGGCTCTCTTTTCCGCGATACACCAGATTGGTGATCTGCTTCACGGTTTTTCCCGTGACCTCCGCCGCCTGCGCGTAGCTCATCCCCTCAAAATAGGTCAGATACAAAACCTCCCGATAGTCCGGGTTCATTTCACCCATACAGCCATGCAGGATGCGGTTGCGCTCCGCCGTGCCGATGACCTCCTCCGCCAGCAGCTGCCCGTCCGGTTCGTCGGTCAGCGCATCCAGGCTGAACATCAGCCTTCGTTTGCTTCTATGGCGCAGCGCCATGTGCCGCGCCGCCTTGTATAAATACGCCTTGAAGCCACCTTCCCGGATGCGGGGCTTTTCGGTGAACAGATAGGCGAAAACATCCAGCATCAGCTCCTCCGCCTCGTGAACGTCGTGCAGATAGCCGTCGATATACAGGGTCAGCGGGTCGCCGTATTTTTTCATCAGGGCCTCCAGCCCCGCATCGTCGCCGTTCAGATATTGGCGGTAAAAAACCTCGTCGCAGGCATAGCGTTCACTTCCTTTTTGCGGATGCTAAAATGCAGAGGGGTATCCGTCAGTTGCTTGTCCTGTCGGGATCGCGGCGCTGTTCCTGAAAGCGCGGGTCGGACGGCTTTTCCGCATTTTCCGGGATCGCCCATGAGCGCCCGAACCGGGACGCGCCGGGAATCCGCCCCTCGGCGCAATACTGATTGACCCGCCGCTCTGACACGCCCCAACGGTAGGACGCCTCCCGAATGGAGATATAGCCCTTGATCCCGTTCATACCGCACCTCCGCATGGATAATACTCAACATGATACATTATATACGAATATCCGAAGAAACACAAGGCATCCGGCGAAGTGTTCAGAGAAAAGTTACCTATGCAGGGAAGCACAAGAAGCATCGCTGCGAAGGACGGGAGAAAACGTGGCAAGCAGGGCAAAGAGGTACCCACTTTGCTTTTCGGGCAGTTTCCGCCGCCGCGAAAAACTGCCCTCTGCTTGTCAGGGGCAGAGCCCCTGAAACCCTTTGAACACACATAAATGTGTGGCTGCGCGTTTCTCCGAAACGCTTGGGAGCATGGCCGTTACTGGCGATCATGCTCCTGCTTCTTTTCCTCGCTGCGCTCATCCTTGCCCAGCATCCTGTCCACGTTCTGCTTGTGGAGCAGCAGCTCGCGCATCTCATCGCGCGAACGCCGGTATTCGGCATATCAATATCCCTCCAGTTTTGTTTGTTTCTGCTTTCAGCATACAGGAAGCTGCCTTGCCCTGCAAGGATGCCGGACCGCAAAAAGCAGGGGCGGCTTACCTCGCAGCAAGCCGCCCCGCATGGGATAAATACCCCATTATTTTATGGTGGCAAGCCGGGAAAGGATACCGCTTGCCGCCTGCCATATCCGCTCCTGATTCCGGAGTATATCCTCCATGTCCGCGGCGTAAACGCGCCCTGTTTCATATGTTCTGAAAAATGCTATCCGCGTGGCATGGCTACTTGATGTATGTCAAGTGCAATGAACTAAAAATAGTGATTGTGGAAAAAATCAAGAGAACGTACTCTTATAGTATAGAGCAGCAACGCTCATACAAGGATGGCAAGTGTACCAGTGTTTTTGTACATTTCCCTTATGAATTTGCCCCTTGTACAATGAAAGAACAAGGAGGCGTTCGAAATGACAGACTATATTGGAAATTATAAGAATCGACCGCGCAGGGTGGTGTTTTATGGCCGCGTTTCAACAGAACATGAGGAACAGCTATCTGCGCTGGGAAATCAGATGGAATGGTATACAGACCTTGCATTACGCAATCCCAACTGGACCGTTGTAGCGCAGTACATAGACGAGGCATAACCGGTACCCAAATGAAGAAACGTCCATCATTTATGCGATGATAGAGCACGCAAAGGAACACCGCTTTGACTTGATTGTCACCCGTGAATTGTCGAGGTTTGCGCGTAACACGGTGGATGTGTTGAATGCTACGCGAGAACTGAAGCAATACGGCGTGGAAGTCTATTTTGTAAATGATGGCATCTGGACAATGGACGGCGATGGAGAGGTTCGCTTGACCATTATGGCGAGCATTGCCCAAGATGAAAGCCGTAAGACCAGTGAGCGCGTAAAAGCTGGACAGAAGATGAGCCGTGAGAAAGGTGTACTCTATGGCAGCGGTAATATTATCGGCTATGACCGTGTGGATGGAACTTATGTAATCAATAAGGAACAGGCGGAAACGGTACGCAGAATCTTTAATCTGTACGCAGAGGGGCACGGAGAAACGACTGTTGCCAAAATGCTTATAGAAGAAAACCGTAAGGATGGCGGCGGTGGCCTGAGCTGGACGGCCAGCAAAGTGTCACGAGTACTCCGCAAGCCCACTTACAAGGGCTATATGACCTATAATAAATCCCATATTGATGACTTCCTCAGCCATAACCGCATCAATCACAGCGAGGAGGACTTTGTTCTTGTAAAGGGAGACTTTGAGCCAATCGTCTCAGAGGAGCTATGGGAAACCTGTAATCAGATCCGCAGCAAGCGTGCTGCTTTTGTAAAAGGAAAGATGGTCGTGCCCATAAGTTTGGCGTGTCCTTCCCGCAGAATAAATGGACGAAAATTCTGTTTTGCGATTGTGGGATGCGATTCCAAATCGAAGGCTACGATAAAACGGCCAACGGTGGGAAAAATATGCGGCTTATCTGTGCACGGTCGAAAATGTTCAAAAAGAAAGATGCCGCCAGAGCACTGAACGGTATTCCTTGTCCGGCACCATACGCATCTGAATGGAAGCTGGAATTGATGGCAAGGGAAGTGTTCCGTACAGTTTGGAAAGAAAATGCCGAGGATATACTGGGTCTTTTGCGGATGTTGGATGCAAATCTGAACACTACCGGCACACCGAATGATGGAAACCAGCTGGAGAACAAGCTCTCTGCGCTGAATGAGGAATTGGACGATCTTGTCAGCCAGCGGGCAAGCCGAAGCATAACTATGGATGATTTCTTAAGCAAAAGTACGGAAATCAACAATGAGATTATAAATGTCGAAGGCTTACTGCAAAGTTCTATACAGGAACAGCGTCCTAAAGCAAGGTTAGATATGCACAGCATCGAGGCTGCACTCAGCGATGATGCCTCTTTTCCGGATGGTAAAATAGAGCCGGGCTTTCTGGACAGGTATGCCAACCGGATTGTAAAAAGCAATAACCGCTACATTTGGATGTTGCAGTTGATGAATGTGCAGCAGATCATGCCTATCCAATCGGAAAGGCAGCCGATAGCGATGGTTACCTATAAAAGTGGCGTTCCCTATGATATTGAGCAAGAGCAAATCGGCAAGCAGGATAAAGAAAGTGCTGGACCCGATTGCGCGACAATATGTCGTCCACAGGATTTCTTTTTGAACATGGGCCGAACCAAAAGAAAGCGTAAGTTGGTGGAATGGCTGGAAAGCTGTCAAGAAAATCAGGTAAGCGTGCTGGATGAAAAGATACCACTTTTGAGTTTTGCGGTTGACTTTGTGACAGCCTATGAGTATCAGAAAGCGCGTGGGATTAAGATCCACCCCGGTTTGTGGAAAGATATGCGTGTGGATATATTTCTGGTAAAAAAAGAAAATTGAAAAAGTTGTGGAAAAAATCCGATTTGCTGTTCTCTTATGTATTAGGAGGTTCCAAACCTCCGAAAAAGTGAATAGCGTCCTCTGCTGTACCGCATTGGGGAAGTAGCGCCATGACTGGATTCCACGAGCGTGCCAAGATGCGAGAAAACATATCGCATGGCTGCAAAGCGATGCGAGGCAAAGCGCCGGGAAGGGTTGCCTGTCTGGAATTTGCAGAGGGAGAGAAACGCACAGCTATAACGACAGATCGTGCCGTGGAGGAAAATACTTCCACGGCATTATTGTGTCGTTATGGAATGACGCTAGATTTGCTATTTGAATCAGTAAATGGTAATATTATAATTCGGATGAGGAATAGACCGTGATGGCAACTATTCGGGAATTCCGAATGGTTCAAACAGATGACATCTGACAGGTTCATCGAAGGGGAAATTATCGCAATTTTGTGGCTTATTGCGCCTTTCGAGTTTTATCTGCATATATTTTTGAAGATTATATGCAGAAAGCAGGATTCCATGTGGCAAAATTTAATTCATCGTCATAGCAGATGAGGTGTCTGCGATGATAGATCATGCTATGAAAGAAATCCCTGCTGCGGCGCTTTTGTACTATTATATATAGGGTAGGGAAATTTCCAACTTGCTATTTGTATCGATAAATGGTACTATATGACTATACTAATGTCATTTGAATGGTTAGAAATAGATGACTTCTGAAGGAGGCTTTGGGCGAAAATGGGAAGATTCGTGAATCCGGATAATAGTGCGTTCAAGTTGCACTGAATTCAAAAATTTATATGGATAAAACGGGTCTGCTGGAATATACCAACAGCGTTCTTGATACACCAGAAGCATATATCTGCAATAGCCGCCCCCGGAGATTTGGTAAGTCCTATACGGCTAATATGCTGGCAGCCTATTACAGCAAAGGCTGCGATTCAGAAAAGATGTTCGATGGGCTTACAATCGGCAAGAGTAGCGACTTCAAAAAGCATCTCAACAAGTATGATGTGATCCATATAGATGTACAATGGTTTTTGTCCAGTTGTGCAGACATCAAAAGTATTATATCCTACATTACGCAATCGGTTTTGGAGGAACTAAAAGAGTACTACCCTGAAGTTCTTCCTAACGAAGTGTTGACATTGGCGGACGCTTTGTCGCGCATCAGAAACTCGACCGGTCAGAAATTTATTGTGATTATTGATGAATGGGATATTCTGATCCGAGATGAAGCAACCAATAAGGCTGTTCAAGAAGAATATATCTATTTCCTGAGAGGCTTATTCAAAGGTACAGAGCCGACAAAATACATTCAGCTTGCATACCTCACCGGCATTCTGCCAATCAAAAAGGAAAAAACGCAGTCGGCCTTGAATAACTTCGATGAGTTTACCATGGTCAGTGCCGGCACGTTGGCACCTTTCATTGGCTTTACGGAAGAAGAAGTTAAGAATCTTTGCGAGGAGTACCACAAAGACTTTGACAAGGTAAAAAAGTGGTACGATGGTTACTTGCTGCGGGATTACCAAGTTTATAATCCCAGAGCTGTTGTCAGCGTTATGCTGAAGAGAGAGTTTAAGAGCTACTGGTCGGAAACGGCTTCCTATGAAGCAATCGTTCCCCTTATCAACATGAACTATGATGGGCTGAAAACGGCAATCATTGAAATGCTCTCCGGTGTGGAAGTTAAAGTAAACACGGCTACCTTCAAGAACGATACCGTTAATATCCAAAGCAAAGATGATGTTTTGACATATATGATCCATCTTGGCTACTTGGGATATGACCAGAACCGAAAAACAGCGTTCGTTCCGAATGAGGAAATCCGGCAGGAATTGACACTTGCGGTGGAAAGCAAGCATTGGAATGAGATGTTGCTGTTCCAGCAGGAGTCTGAGAAGTTGCTGGATGCGACATTGGATATGGATTGTGATGCAGTAGCCACTCAGGTTGAGAAAATCCATGATGACTATGTTTCTGCCATCCAGTACAACAATGAAAACTCCTTGAGCAGCGTCTTGGCGATTGCATACCTGTACGCTATGCAATATTATTTTAAGCCGGTTCGAGAGCTGCCCACAGGCAGGGGCTTCGCAGACTTCGTTTTCGTTCCAAAACCGGAGTACCGAAATGACTATCCGGCGCTTGTTGTGGAGTTGAAGTGGAACCAAACGGCGGAGACTGCGATGCAGGCAGATTAAGGAAAAGAAATATCCGGATCGCTGCGTGGCTATACAGGAAATCTTCTCTTGGTAGCTATCAACTATGACAAGAAAACGAAGAAACATCAGTGCCTTATTGAAAAAGTAGTATAAAGATCATGCCGTGGAAGGAACCTTCTTCCACGGCTTTTCTATACCATGATTGAGTCATTGACTTGTACATTTTGAAAATACTGAATGCAGTATTAATACTGATGGGGAAGGAGGGAAAACCGATGCAATATGATAAAGCAGACCAGCAAAACTGCCCGCGCAGAGTCGTGTTCTATGGGCGCGTGTCCACGGAACTTGAGGCGCAAATATCAGCACTGAAAAATCAAATGAACATGGTATCTGGAGCTTGCAGAACATCATACGAATTGGATGGTGGTTGGGCAATACGCCGATGAAGGAATCTCAGGTACTGGCATGAAAACCCGGCCTTCTTTTATGAAGATGCTGCGAGATGCCCGGAAAAAGAAGTTTGACCTGATCGTGACCCGCGAGGTTCCCGTTTTGCCCGAAACACGGTGGATACTTTGGTTACGACCCGTGAGCTGAAACAGTACAGCGTTGAAGTGTACTTCGTCAATGATGACATCTGGACGATGCGTGGCGATGGAGAAGTTCGCCTGACCATTATGGCAAGCCTTGCGCAAGATGAAAGCCGTAAATGAGTGAACGCACCAAGGCGGGCATTCAGACGTCACAGAAAAAAGGAACCTATGTTGCGGGACCGACACCGTTTGGATATAAGCGTGATAAAAAGGCTCATACGCTTGTGGTGCAGGAAAGTCAGGCAGAGACTGTCAAGAAATTTTGCTTGGTATGCTGATGGCATAAATGGCACCGAGATAGCCCAGACACTAACGCAAGAAGCACACCGAATAAATCCGGAATGCCACAATGGAGCGCGCGTCAGGTTCTCTCAATCACCAAAAATACGATTTATAAAGGGTATTTGACATACAACAAATCGCATATTGATGATTTCCTCAGCCATAAAAGCATCAAGAACAGCGAACAGGATTACATTCTGGTGAAAGGCAGTTTTGAGCCAATCGTTTCAGAGGAACTATGGAATAAATGTCAGCGCCGCAGACATGCATGGCAGTCGTACAAAGACGGCAATATAACGCAGGCTTACTTGTATGGAAAGAGCGAACACGCCGACAAATGGGCTTGCCGCCTGTTTTGTGGCTGCGGAGCCAGAATGCGGGCGTTCCGCGCAGAGAAAGGCATTGTTCGATATATCTGTTATCAGCGGTCACTGAGGAATGTAGCCCCCAAATGCAGCGCCCCCAATGTGCAAGCATGGAAGCTCGAATTGATGGCGCGAGAAATTTACAAAAACGTTTGGCAGGATCACCGGCAGGATATTTTAGAAGAATACCAGCAGGAACAAGAAAACGGAGCTGCCAATAGTGAAAAGGTAGAGGAAGCACTCAGCTGGCAAGAGTCGTTCCCAAACGATGAAATCAGCCGGGAATTTCTGGACAGATTTGTGCTGAGAATCTTCTCCATCGATGGACAGAAATTCATCTGGGAACTAAATCTATTTCAAGAGTCATGCACTGTTCAATGCAATGTGCGCGGAACGTACAATTACCATTCGATTTCGGCGGAAAAAATCATGCCGGGAAAAACAAAAGCGAAGAAAGGGGATGGGGCCGTCAATAGGATACTTGAGGATGCAAACAGTACGCGCTTTTGGGTACATACCTATGATGACGACCCAATAAGCAGGCAGCCATCAAGTCGCCTCGCGGCTGATTTGCCAGCGAGTATAACCATTAAGTTGAATTACGAACAGGTTCGCGCCTATCGAAATTCGCGTGGTTACGTACTTTGGCCGGGGAATTGGAAAGACCTGACAGTTAAGGTTCTTCTATAAATCCTATCAATCCGAATTGCTTGTATCTGCAATTCGGGACTTTTTGTTTTATTTTGCCCCATTTTGTACATTTTCCTGAAAATGTACACGGTTTGATGGGTCAGACAAAAAAAGCGCACACCCCTCGGTGTGCGCTCGGATTTCACGTCTGCGTCGATTCCCGCAGGCTTACCTGGTAACCCAACTCCATGCGGGTTTCAACAGGCTGCCCCTGCAAGGCGCACAGCAGCTGCTGCGTTGCTTTTAAGCCAAGGATATCCGCATTAAACTGCACGGCGGAGATGGGCGGCACGGTATTGACCAGATTCTCATTATCATACAGCGACGCCAGCCGGATATCCTGCGGCACGCGCAGGTTCAGCTGCTTGAGCATATTCAGCGTCAGCTGTGCCAGCCGTTCGTCCATGCACAGGATGCAATCCGCCCCGCGCTCTACAGCCTGCTGCACAGCCTCCATGCGCAAATCGTCGCTTTCCAGCTCTAAAAACAGCAGGTTTTCGTCAATTTTTTGCCCCATCTTGACATAAGCCTGCCGGAAACCCTCCAATCGGGATTGGTTGACGGTGTACAGCATACTGCCGCCCAGCAGCGCGATATGCTTCATGCCCTTCATCAGCAGCAGACTGGTCATCTCACGGCAGCCGCCCACCTGGTCATGGTCAACGGAAAGTACCTGATCGTCCTCCGGCTGACCGATGGCGACAAACGGCACCTTGCGCGCCTTCAGCAGCGGGATCAAGGGGTCACGCTCCAGTGTGCGGGTCAAGATCAGACCATCGATTTTGCGGTTATCCAGCAGTCGCTCCACAGGACGGGTTTCGTTTTCGTCCACCAGCGTCAGCAGGACATCGTAGTCGGAATCCCCGGCAACCTGATAGACAGAGCGCATCACCTTGCGCAAAAAGGGCAGCTCAAAGTCGGAAAATTGCGTGGAAATCACCAGCGAAATATTGTAGGAGCAGCGCTTCACCAGCCCGCGCGCCATCATACTGGGGGTATAGTTATGCGCTTTTACATAGTCCAGCACGCGCTGGCGGGTTGCTGCGCTGATGCGCCCGTTGCCGGATATGGCACGGGACACGGTTGTCTTGGATATGCCAAGCGCCTGCGCGATTTGCGTGATATCGATCAACTTGTCGTTTCTTCGGCAAAGGTGGCATGGTTTCTCATCTCCGATATGTATTTACCATTATCATAATCGTTTTTTGCCGAATCGTCAATTATTTCTTGCGTAAAGCTTCCCCTTGCACAGCCCTCACACCGTTCGTCTGCACAGTTTTTTGCGTAATTTACGGCACAGGGTCTGTATCTCCTGCGCGGTTTCGGCGGTGCATGGATCGGGCGCAAACTGTGCCGCCTGTACGGCATCCAGCAGGTGCTGCACGGTTTCACGGTCCGTCTGCGGGCAATGCGTTTGCAGAAATTCCGCAAATGCCGCTTCGTCAGAGGACACCTCCGCCGCCAGCCCGCAGCGCCGCATCTTGCGATGGAGCGCACAAAATTCTGCCTGTACGGTCTGCAAAGGTGTGCGCCTTGCACGGCGCAGAAGTGCCAAGGCCAAGACGAGCAGCAGCAAAACCGTAGGCAGCACCCACAAAAGCGGGACACTTTGCGGCGTTTCGGCAGGGGAGTCGGCCTCCTGCCGCGCGAGCAGGGGTGTATCACTGTCTGCGGCATTTTGCCCTGCCTGTGCGGCATCGGCGGCAAGCTCGCCCTCGGTCAGTTCGGCTGTCATACCGGGGGTGACCTCCAGCGGCGTCCAGCCCTGCCCGGAAAGGTAAATCTCTGCCCAGGCGTGGGCGTTATCATCCTGCAAAACGGCACGGCAGCTGCCGTCGCCCGCAGCGGTAAACAGACTTTGCGGTGCGGCGTAGCCTACCACATATCGGGCGGGCAGCCCCACCATGCGGCACAGCAGCACCGCTGCCGAGGCAAACTGTGTGCTGCTGCCCGTGTGGCTCTCGCTCAGGAAATACAGCAGCGGGTCGGTGTCGTCGGGTGTCTCGGCGTCCGCGCTGTAACGGCAGTGCTCGTTCAGCCAGCTGCGCACCAGTGCGCGTCGGCCATCGATGTCATCATCCCTGAGTTTGCGCTCCTTCACCAGCGCAGCCAGTTCCTTGTCTATGGCATCGTACCCGGCACCGTCGGGCACATCCAGGCAGCGCGCACGAACATACGCGGCGTAGGCGCTTTCCAGACGGTCCAGCACCCCCGCGTCATCATCGTCACGGGCCGCCAGCAGCTCCTCCGCCTGTTTGCGCGGAAAATAGTAGAACATATCGTCCTGCACGGTCTGCCCCGCTATGGATCCGTCGCCGTCCGGCGTGTAGTAGTCGTTAAAATATGCGTTGTACGGCGCAAACGTGTAGGCATCGTTTGCATGCAGACGCTGTACGGTCATTTGCTGCGGCTGTGCGCCGCTGTATGCCGCGCGCAAAAACGGTAGGTTCGCAATGGCAAGCCGCCCGTCGCCGTCGGTTTTCCAGTTTGCTGCGGCACTGTCGAAGGCGGCGGCATTCCCTGCCTGCCAGCTTGTGCCGTCATAGTCCACGCCGATAAACCCGCGCAGGTAGACGGTCTCCTCCGGCTTGGCGTCGGTCGTGACCATTATATCCTCCAGCCCCGTCAGCGCCAGGCCGTCGCCCCGTGTCAGCGCTGCTGCGGGCGGCGGCATTCCCTGCCTGCCAGCTTGTGCC
>ENA-OQDM01001028-OQDM01001028.1-human-gut-metagenome-genome-assembly--contig:-NODE-1028-length-12527-cov-1.196452_pt1 | contig 12527 bp, 24 predicted proteins | sample MGYA00242772_ERZ504605 | MGnify/ENA primary metagenome ERZ504605 (study PRJEB26092, sample SAMD00036348) | human gut metagenome | host: Homo sapiens | study: EMG produced TPA metagenomics assembly of... | reverse complement strand
CGTTACTATAAAATCATCATCATGACCGATGCCGATGTGGACGGTGCCCATATCCGTACACTGCTTCTGACTTTCTTCTATCGGTACATGAAACCCCTTATTACCGAAGGCCATGTATATATAGCCCAGCCGCCGCTCTACCAGGTGCGTAAAGGACGCCAGAAGTACTATACTTATGATGATGTGGAACAGGATAAATTGTTGAATGAAATCGGCCGTGACGGTTGTGCGATTCAGAGATACAAAGGTCTTGGGGAGATGAACCCTGAACAGCTTTGGGATACCACCATGAACCCGGAGCAGCGTGTCATGCTGAAAGTGGAACTGACTGATGCTGTGGAAGCAGACCGTCTCTTTACCATTCTTATGGGAGACAAAGTGGAGCCTCGTCGTAAGTTTATCGAAGACAATGCAAAGAATGTAAGCAACTTGGATCTGTAAAACCGGATTTATGAAATGAGGCCGTGAGGGAATACCTTGCGGTCTTTTTGCGTTCTTTTATGTATGAACGTATTCAAAAGAGGAGTGGTTCTCAGAAAAAATCTCTTTATATATTAAATAGAAGTATATAAAAGGATAAAGAAATAAATAAAAGTGTTCGATCTTGTCAAAAAGCAAAATATAAAGTGAATGTATCTTAGTTTATAAAAAATTATGGAATTTTAGAGCAAGGTAGTACACACACGGAGGCGTGTTTTTGATATATTCATGAAAATAGATGTGATAAAAACCAGTGCTTATCGGATGAATTGAAAGCTCAGGGATAAAAATAAATTTTTTATAAAATGGTTGCGGCAATGAGAAAATAATAGTATTATTTAAAGGCTGAACGTTTCAGGATGTTTACGAAAAAACGCCTGAACTCCGTTCAAGAAACTATGAAGTGGAAGGTGGCCTGCCATGCAGGGGAATTTCCACGGAGCAGTTCATTCATGAAATGAACGAGGAGGTTAAGTAGTATGTCGAAACAGGAAAAAATCAGAATTCGCCTGAAAGGCTATGATCACAAAGCGATTGATCAGAGTGCGGCGAAAATCGTGGAAACTGCCAAAAGAACAGGATCCACAGTCTCAGGGCCGATTCCGCTCCCTACCGAGAAGAATGTGTATACCATTCTCCGCTCTCCGCATGTCAACAAGGACAGCCGTGAACAGTTTGAAATGCGTATCCACAAGAGGCTGATTGATATCCTTGATCCGTCTAAAAAGACGGCAGACGCGCTGATGAGACTGGAACTTCCGGCCGGCGTCAGCATTGAAATCAAAGTGTAAGGAGGTGCAAAGATGTCTAAAGCTATTTTGGGAACAAAATTAGGAATGTCTCAGGTGTTTGCTGAAAACGGCGACCTCGTTCCGGTTACTGTTGTAGAAGTTCTCCCGAATGTTGTCGCAGGTGTAAAGACTGTTGAGACTGACGGTTACAATGCTGTACAAATCGGATACGGCGCTGTCAAGGAAAAACATTTAACCAGACCGGTTAAGGGGCAGTTTGAAAAAGCCGGTATTGATCCGGTTAAATATCTCCGTGAATACAGGCTGGCTGAAAAGCCGGAATACACGGTGGGCCAAACTCTGGCTGCTGATATCTTCGCTGCTGGCGAATTCGTGGACGTAATCGGCATCAGCAGAGGTAAAGGCTTCGCCGGTACGATTAAGCGTTGGAATCACCAGCGTGGACCTGAAAGCCACGGCTCCAAAAATCATCGCCAGACCGCATCTCTGGGTGCGCGTATGTCCGGCGGCGGCGGAAAGGTGTTCAAAGGCAAAAAAATGCCTGGACAGCTGGGTGGCGATCGCGTGACAGTTCAGAACCTGGAAGTGGTGAGAGTTGACACGGACCGCAGCATTCTGCTGGTTAAAGGCGGGATTCCCGGCGCCAAGGGAAGTCTCGTCATGGTGAAGACTGCAGTTAAGTCTTCCAAATAATATTGTCCGGAACAACAGAAAATTGTTCTTATTGTAAGGAGGAACATCTCAATGCCGAAAGTAACACTGTATAACACTGCCGGCGCGGCAGCCGGTGAGATAGAGCTGAATGACAGCGTATTCGGTGTAGAATACAACGAAGCTGTTATTCACCAGGCAGTGGTGCGTCAGATGGCAAACGAACGCCTCGGCACCCATGCCACAAAGACCAGAGGCCTTGTACGCGGCGGCGGCAGGAAACCCTGGAAGCAGAAAGGCACAGGCCGTGCCAGAGTCGGATCTATCCGCTCCCCATTGTGGGTGGGCGGCGGCACCGTCTTTGGACCGACACCGAGAAGCCATGCGAAAGACATGACAAGAAAAAGCACGTCAGCTGGCCGTTAAATCCGCGCTGAGTGAAAAGCTCCGTGCCAACGAATTGATTGTTGTCGATGCAATCAACTTTGATGCGCCGAAGACAAAGGAAGCCGTAAAATTCCTGGCCGCGTTTAATGTTGATGGTAAAGCGCTGATTGTTGATGGAGGCACTGCTTCTGAAAACACCGTACTGAGCGCCCGCAACATTCCTGGGGTAAAAGCATACGCTCCGAGCGGTCTCAATATTTATGATATCGTTCATTACACTAAATTGTTCCTGACACAGGACGCAGTAAAGAAGATTGAGGAGGTACTCGCATAATGGAAGCTCGTGACATCCTCATCCGCCCGATTGTGACGGAAAATCTACCGCTCTGATGGAACAGGGCAAATATACATTCCGCGTACCGCTTGCTGCTACAAAGATCCAAATCCGCCAGGCGGTGGAACAGATTTTCAAGGTAAAGGTACAGGCTGTGAATACCATGCGTTATGAAGGCAAGTTAAAACGTATGGGCCGCACACAGGGGCGCCGCAGCGATTGGAAGAAGGCAGTCGTTACACTCAAGCCGGGTGAAGCGATTGAACTCTTTGAAGGTTAAGGGAGGAGTAATATAAATGGCTTATAAATCATTTAAACCGTACACCCCCGGACGCCGCCAGATGACCGTATCTACCTTTGAGGAAATTACAACAGATAAACCGGAAAAATCTCTTCTGGCTCCTGTTCACAACCATGGTGGTCGCAATGGCTCCGGCAAGATGACAGTCCGCCATCAGGGCGGTGGTCATAAACGTCAGTACAGAATTATTGATTTCAAGAGAATGAAAGACAATGTTCCGGCTACGGTGGCAACAATTGAATATGATCCGAACCGTACCTGCCGTATCGCGCTCCTGCACTATGCAGACGGTGAAAAGCGCTATATCCTTGCGCCAAAGGGATTGAAGGTAGGGAACATCGTTACCAGCGGTCCGGAATCCGATATTAAAATCGGCAATTGCCTGCCGCTGATCAATATTCCTCTTGGTACTGTGGTACATAATGTGGAACTGAAAATCGGCAAGGGCGGACAGATGGTTCGTTCTGCAGGCGCAAGCGCCCAGCTGATGGCAAAAGAAGGTGACCATGCTCTTCTTCGTCTCCCCAGCGGCGAGCTTCGCAAAGTACACATTCGCTGCCGTGCCACTATCGGGGTCGTTGGTAATGAGGATCATGAAAACATTACCTTGGGCAAAGCAGGAAGAAACCGCTGGCTTGGTGTTCGTCCCGCTAACCGCGGCGTAGTCATGAACCCGAACGATCATCCCCATGGCGGCGGCGAAGGCAAATCTCCTGTCGGACGTAAGCGTCCTGTTACACCGTGGGGTAAGCCTGCATACGGCGTAAAGACCCGCGACAACAAGAAAGCGTCCACTAAACTGATTGTTAAGAGACGCAAGTAAGATAAGGAGGAGTAAAAGTGTCCAGATCCGTAAAAAAAGGTCCGTTTGTCGCATTCTCTCTTTTGAAAAAGATTGATGCCATGAACGCAATCGGAAGAAAAGAAAATTATTAAAACCTGGTCTCGTGCTTCTACCATCCTGCCAGTTTCGTAGGTCATACAATTGCGATTCACGATGGAAGGAAACACGTGCCGGTGTATATCACAGAAGACATGGTTGGCCATAAACTTGGCGAATTTGCTCCGACCCGTACATTTAAGGGTCATAATAAGAGCGATAAATAACAGGGAGGATTAAGATGGAAGTACAGGCTATTGCAAGAAACATCCGCATCTCTCCCCGCAAGGTTCGCATCGTGGCTGACCTCATTCGCGGCAAGAGTGCCGGTGAAGCACTTTCTATTCTGCGCAACACGCCGAAAGCGGCATCTTCTGTCGTCGAAAAGGCGCTGAGAAGTGCTATGGCAAATGCAGAAAACAACAACAATATGAATATTGACAGTCTTTACATTTCTACGATTTTTGTAGATGCAGGTCCGATCATGAAGCGCGTGCACCCACGTTCTCGTGGACAGGCTTTCGGGATTATGAAACGTACCAGCACACTGACGGTAAAGGTTTCTGAAAGAGAATAATCGAAGGAGGGAAACGTTTTGGGTCAGAAAGTTAATCCGCATGGAATGCGTGTAGGCGTGATCAATGACTGGGATTCCAAATGGTTTGCAGAAAAAGATTATGCTGCACTGCTTGTGGAAGACGCGAAAATCCGCCAGTTTTTAAAGAAGCACCTGTTTGTGGCAGGCATTTCCAAGATTGGCATTAAGCGTGTCGGAACAAGAATAAAAATTGCCATTTACACAGCTAAGCCGGGCATGGTCATTGGCCGCGGCGGCACAGGTATTGAGGATATCAAAAAGGCGCTTGCCACTGTTACCGACAAGAGTCGATATTGATATCCTTGAAATTAAATCCAAAGATATGAGCGCTATCCTCGTTGGTGAAGATATCGCTTCCCAGCTGGAAAGACGTATCGGTTTCCGCCGTGCTGTTAAGCAGGCTGTCGGCAGAACCATGCGTATGGGGGCTAAGGGAATTAAAGTTACGGTATCCGGTCGTCTCGGCGGTGCTGAAATCGCCCGTAGTGAAAGTTACCGTGAGGTCTATTCCGCTGCAGACACTGCGTGCGAATATCGACTATGCGGTAGCTACGGCACACACCACTTATGGTGCTATCGGTATTAAAGTCTGGATTTATAAGGGCGAGCTTGCTCCGGGACAGACTGTCGATGAAAATGAAAATATCCGCACAAGCAAGGATCGCGGAAACCGCCATGAAAACGGCAATAGAAGAGGCGGCCGCAGAGGCGATCGCCGTGAACGCAGACCGAGAAATGAAGAACGTACTGAAAGGAGTGATTCCTGATGTTAATTCCGAAGCGTACAAAGTACCGTAAGCAGTTCCGCGGTCGCATGAAAGGCAGAGCACATCGTGGAAACACTGTAACTTACGGCGAATTCGGTCTGGTAGCAATGGAACCGTCTTGGATTACCAGCCGCCAGATTGAGGCTGCACGTATTGCCATGACACGTTATACCAAACGTGGCGGCAAGGTATGGATTAAGATTTTCCCGGACAAACCGGTAACATCCAAACCGATCGGTACCCGCCAAGGGTCCGGCAAGGGCTCTGTGGAATACTGGGTAGCCGTAGTAAAACCGGGCCGTGTTATGTTTGAAATGGGCGGTATCCCGGCGGAAGCAGCAAAAGAGGCTATGCGTCTTGCAAGCAACAAGCTGCCAATTAAAACAAAATTTGTAGTTAAAGGTCAAGAAGTGGCAGGTGAATAAAATGAGGTCAATGAAATTCGTAACCTGAGCACTGCCGAAAGAAATGAAAAGGTTGCCGGCTTAAAGGAAGAACTGTTCAACCTTCGTTTTCAACTCGCTACCGGTCAGCTTGAAAACCCGATGCGTATCCATGAGGTAAAGAAGGATATTGCAAGAATCAAGACCGTTCAGCGTGAAGACGAATTGAAGGCTGCCAAAAAGGCATAACGGTTATTCCATAAGGAGGATCTCATGGCAGAAGAAAGAAATCTGCGCAAAGTGCGCCAGGGAATTGTCGTAAGCGACAAGATGGATAAAACTGTCGTAGTTGCTGTCGAACGCAAGGTTCCCCATAAGCTTTACAAAAAAGCTCTTAAATCTACAACCAAGTTCAAAGCGCATGACGAAAACAACGAATGCCGCGTCGGTGACACCGTCCGCATTGTCGAAACCCGCCCGCTGTCCCGTGACAAGCGTTGGAGAGTTGAGAAAATCGTTGCCCGTCAGGATTAATAATATAGTTTTATAGGAGGATTGGCACGATGATTCAGCAGGAAAGCAGACTCAACGTTGCAGATAATACCGGTGCTAAGAACATCCTGGTTATCAAAGTTCTGGGCGGTTCTTTCCGCAGAAGCGGAAATATCGGCGATGTCGTAGTTGCTACAGTCAAAGATGCATCACCCGGTGGCGTTGTAAAGAAGGGCCAGGTAGTTAAGGCTGTTGTGGTTCGTTCGGTAAGCGGTGTGAGCCGTGCGGACGGTTCCCATATCCGCTTCGATGAAAATGCAGCTGTCATTATTAAAGATGACAAGAGCCCGGTAGGAACACGTATTTTTGGACCAGTAGCAAGAGAGCTCCGTGAAAGAGATTTCATGAAGATCATTTCCCTGGCTCCGGAAGTGCTCTGATAGGAGGCAAACATGAGTCAGAAACTGCACGTAAAGACCGGTGACACAGTAGTTGTCATTTCCGGTAAAGATAAAGGCAAGCAGGGCAAGATTACAGCGGCTCTGCCAAAGAAAGGCCGTGTTGTCGTTGAGGGTGTCAATGTTGTTAAGAGACATACCAAGCCGACACAGGCAAATCCTAAGGGCGGAATTATTGAAAAAGAGGCCCCGATCAACGTATCCAAAGTCATGATACTGGATCCGGAAACAAAGAAACCAACCCGCATAAAAAAAGTACAGCAAAAAGATGGTACCTACGTCAGAGCGGCTGTAAAGAGCGGCGCTGTTTTAGACAATGCAAAGTAAGCGGGAAGGGAGGATAACAAGTGTCCAGATTAAATGATTTGTACAAGGGAGAAATCAGAAAATCCCTTCGTGAAAAATTCGGCTACACGAATGAGATGGAAATTCCGAAGCTGGAAAAGATCGTCATTAACATTGGCGTCGGAGAAGCGACGGAGAATTCAAAGGCGGTTGATGCTGCTGCGTCTGATCTTGCGGCTATCACAGGACAGAAGCCTTTGATTTGTAAAGCGCACAGATCTCTGGCGGCATGGAAGATTCGTGAAGGCATGCCTCTTGGCTGCAAAGTAACACTTCGCGGCGAAAGGATGTATGAATTTCTTGATCGCCTGATCAATATTGCACTTCCCCGTGTCCGCGATTTTCGTGGTATCAGTGCACAGAGCTTTGACGGCCGCGGCAATTATGCTTTCGGTGTTAAAGAACAGCTGATTTTCCCCGAAGTTGATTATGAAAAAATCGACAGAATCCGCGGGATGGATATTATCATAGTCACAACGGCTAAAACCGATGAAGAAGCACGTGAAATGCTGAAACAGTTCGGAATGCCGTTTAAGAAGTAAGCAGGAGGACAATATGGCGAAAAAGTCTATGTTGGAACGCGAAAAAAAGAGAGAACTTTGCGCTCAGAAATTTGCAGCTAAACGTCAGGCGTTAAAAGAAGCCGGAGACTATGAAGCACTCAGCAAGCTTCCGCGCAACGCGTCCCCCGACACGTCTGCACAACCGTTGCAAACTGACCGGCCGTCCCCACGGCTTTATGCGTAAATTCGGAATCTGCCGTAATCAGTTCCGAGATCTGGCATACCGCGGAGAAGTCCCGGGCGTGAGAAAAGCCAGCTGGTAATCGAGATTTCGGGAGGAGGATTAAATAATGGTAACAACCGATCCGATTGCGGATATGCTTACCCGTATCCGTAATGCGAACGATGCATATCATGAAAAAGTAGATATGCCTGCTTCTAAAATTAAGGCCGCTGTGCTTGAAATTTTGAAGAATGAAGGCTTTATTAAGAATGTTGAACAGATCGAAGTAGAAGGCCATCAGGTATTGCGTGTTGTACTGAAGTACGGTGCAAACCGTGAAAAGGTCATCAAAGGTCTAAGAGAATTTCCAAGCCGGGCCTGCGTGTATATGCAGGGCATGAAGAACTGCCAAAAGTTCTCGGCGGGCTTGGTATTGCAATTATTTCCACATCCAAGGGCATCAAGACGGACAAGGCTGCTCGTAAAGAGGGTCTTGGCGGCGAAGTCCTTGCATATGTCTGGTAATCCGTTGGAGGTATAACATGTCAAGAATTGGCAAAAAACCGATTGCGGTTCCGGCAGGTGTGGAAGTCAAGATTGATGGACATACTGTCACCGTAAAAGGTCCGAAAGGCACATTAAGCCGTAAATTAAATCCGGCGATCGACGTTAAGGTGGAAGATGGACAGGTTAACGTTATTCGTCCGAACGATGAAAAAGAAAGCCGTTCCCTGCACGGTCTATGCCGCACGCTTGTGAATAATATGGTGGTCGGCGTGACACAGGGGTTTGAAAAGAAATTGGAGATCCAGGGTGTTGGATACAATGCACAGATGCAGGGGCGGAATCTGAAGCTGTCCCTCGGGTTTTCCCATCCGGTTATCATTACCCCTCCGGAAGGGATTACTCTTTCCACACCGTCTTCCGTTATCATTGTCGTATCTGGGGCTGATAAGGAAATGGTAGGGCAGGTTGCTTCTGAAATCCGTAACTGGCGCAGGCCTGAACCTTATAAAGGCAAAGGGATCCGTTATTCCGGCGAACACGTTCGTCGTAAGGCTGGTAAGACCGGCGCAACGAAGTAAAACAGGAGGTAGAAAGATATGCGTAAAAATGCAAGCAGAACAGCTGTTATTCGCCGCCACCTGCGTCTTCGCCAGAAGATTACCGGTACTGCTGATCGTCCCCGTCTGAGTGTTTTCCGTTCTTTGGCGAACATTTATGCACAGGTGATTGATGATACGACCGGTACTACTCTCGTTGCGGCAAACAGCCTCGATAAAGAATTTAAAGCTGATTTCCCTTACGGTGGCAATATAGAAGCTGCCAGGGCAGTTGGTGAACTGGTAGCAAAAAGAGCTCTTGCAAAGGGTATTGATACCGTAGTGTTCGATCGTGGAGGCAATATATATCATGGCAGAGTAAAAGCTCTGGCTGAAGGTGCCCGCGAAGCCGGCTTGAAATTTTAAGGTAAAGGAGAAAGCACATGCCAAGATTTGAAAAACAGGAATCCGACTTACAGGAAAACGTCGTTTTTATTAACCGCGTTGCTAAAGTCGTAAAAGGCGGCCGTCGTTTTTCCTTTGCTGCAGTTGTAGTTGTCGGTGATGGAAAAGGCAGAGTAGGCGCAGGCCTCGGCAAAGCTGCCGAAGTTCCGGAAGCGATTCGCAAGGGCGTTGAAGATGCTAAGAAAAACATGATTAACGTTGCTTTGAAGAATGGCACCATTCCCCATGAATCCCTTGGGATTTACGGAGCAGGCAAAGTTATTATGAGACCGGCTGCTGAAGGTACAGGTATCAAGGCGGGCGGTCCGGTTCGTGCAGTGCTTGCGCTGGCAGGCGTTCGCAATGTTCTCACCAAATCCCTTGGTTCTTCCAATCCGATCAATATGGTAAAGGCTACCTTAGACGGAATGGCAAAATTGGAAAACGTTCAGACCGTAGCGGCACTCCGCGGCAAAACGGTTGATGAAATTTATAACTGATAGGAGAACGATCATGAAGGTTATCATTACACTCAAGAAAAGTGTGATCGGCTCCAAACCCGAGCACATCGCTACAGTGAAAGCTCTCGGTCTGAAGAAGACCAATTCCTCTGTAGTGAAGGAACTCACCCCCCCAGATTCAAGGCATGGTACATGCCGTTCGTCATCTGGTTGAATGTAAAGAAGCTGAATAAAAGGAGGTGCACGAATGAAACTGCATGAACTGAAACCGGCTGAAGGTTCCAAAAGAGCACGTCGTCGTGTAGGTCGTGGCATAGGTTCCGGCATGGGAAAACAGTCTACCCGCGGAGCCAAAGGGCAGAATGCAAGAACCGGTGGCGGCGTCCGTCCAGGATTTGAAGGCGGCCAGATGCCCCTGTATCGCCGACTCCCAAAACGCGGCTTCAAGAATGTTTTTGCTGATAAATATGCTGTTGTTAACGTAGAACAGCTGAACCGCTTTGAAGATAAAGCTGTTGTAGATCCGGCAGCTCTTGTAGAAGCAGGTATTCTAAAAAATGTTCTCGATGGCGTCCGTATTTTGGGCAATGGAGAACTGACCAAGGCTCTTGATGTAAGAGCGCAGGGATTCACCAAGTCCGCACAACAGAAAATTGAAGCAGCAGGTGGAAAAGTAGAGGTGATCTGATATGGGATCTGCCTCGCAAATTTTGCCGCCAATAAGGAATTGAAGGATCGCATTCTCTTTACGATGGTGATGTTCTTCGTGTTCCGTCTTGGCGTACATATTCCGGTTCCCGGAGTAGATACATCTATTTTAGAAAGTCTCTTTTCATCAGGAAATCTCTTTGGGTTTCTGGATCTATTCTCCGGCGGTGCTCTGAGCAAATTTTCACTTTTTGCCATGAGTATTACCCCGTACATCAATTCTTCCATTATTATGCAGCTTCTGACTTCCGTTATTCCCACATTGGAAGAATGGCGGAAAGACGGGCAGGAAGGGTATAAGAAGATCCAGAAAGTCACAAGATACTTCACGATTTTCCTTGCTGTCGTGCAGGCTTTCGGCATGACTTACGCACTGCGTATCAATCATGCACTGGTGGATAACAGCTGGCTTTATTTCGGATTCATTATCGTAGTTCTGACAGCAGGCACATGCCTTCTGATGTGGATCGGCGAGCAGATCACCGAGCACGGCATCGGTAATGGTATTTCTCTTATTATTTTCTGTGGTATTGTGGCGCGTTTTCCGGAAGCCATTTCCACAGTCATTGAATACCTGAAGATTGGGACGATCAGTCCGTTCCAGCTTCTTCTCTTTGTTATCATTGCCCTTGGCATGATCCTTATGGTCATCGAGGTCAATGAGGGACAGCGAAGGGTGTCCATCCAATACGCAAAACGTGTTGTTGGCCGTAAAATGTACGGCGGACATTCCACATTCCTGCCTTTGAAAGTCAATCAGGCAGGTGTTATCCCGATCATTTTCGCTTCTTCCATTATTATGCTTCCGGTTACACTGGCGCAGTTCGTTCATATCGGTTGGGTGCAGTCTGTAGGCAACTTTTTTGCCTGGGGATCTTGGCCTAATACGATCTGCTACGGTATCTTGATCTTCATTTTCACCTATTTTTATACGGCGATTTCCCTGAACATCAAAGAACTGGCAGATAATATGAAGAAATACGGCGGGTTTATTCCCGGTATTCGTCCCGGCGAACCGACAATGATATATATTGACAAGGTTATGAGCCGCATTACGCTGGCAGGTGCTCTTTTTCTGGCATTCATTGCGATTCTTCCGAACTTCATCGGAAATATTACCGGTATCCAGGGCGTATACTTCGGCGGCACGTCTTTACTGATCGTTGTCGGTGTTGCCCTTGATACGATGAGACAAGCACAGTCGCTGATGGTAACAAGAAACTATCAGGGCTTCATTAAGTAAGGAGCAGGGCTATGTATATTTTGTTAATGGGACCTCCCGGTGCAGGAAAAGGCACGCAGGCGGAAAAACTCATTCGTGATTACGGTATCCCCCAGATTGCTACCGGTGATATGTTCCGCGCGGCAGTAAAATCAGGGACCGCCCTCGGAAAAGAAGCCAAAAGTTATATGGATAAAGGAGCGCTCGTACCTGACAGCGTGACTATCGGCATTGTTAAGGAACGGCTTGCGCAGGATGACTGCAAAAAAGGCTGGATTCTTGACGGGTTCCCAAGAACCACTGCACAGGCGGCGGCTCTTGATACTATACTCCATGAACTTGGAATCAGACTTACAGCCGTTATCGGGATCAAAGCTGATTCGAAAGGTCTCGTAAAGAGAATTGGCAGGCAGGCTTGTCTGCAAAAATGCCGTCAGACATAGGGCAAAGATCTGCTTACACCAGCCGTTGAAACCGTCGGAAAATCCTCTTGGAAGGGAGAACATATACAGACTTCCCACCGCAATCTGCACAGCAAAATACCGCCCCGCTTGATGTTGGCAAAGAATAGCTTTACCACACAGTAGGCCAGCGCAATCATGGTCAGCAGTCCTAATAACCCTGAATATCCGCCCATATTTTTTAGCACCACTTCTGCCGTTGTGCCTAAATCTCCGCGAGTTGCACCGATAAATGAACCGATTAGATCTCCTGAAAATGTAGTTTGCAGCGTGATGCAAAACTTGTACATCTCCACTGGAACTTTCGTGAACAAGCTGACCGCCATAAAGCCTTTCAACACGTTCAGACAGGTACTCTGAATGTTTGCACGTCCGGTCTGATATTCGATTGCTGTATCAAATACTGCAACTACCAGCTGCGGCAAACAGCGTCCAACCAAACAGGGAAAACAGCTGCAAAAAAGCGCTCACCCAGGACTGGCTGAAAATATCCGCACCCATGCCATTCATCATACCAAAAAACTCAGCAACTGCGCCGTATATGGTGTTGAACAGCCACTCCAGCATCACGTCCCAGACGGCTTCAGAAATGGCAGTCCCTACATCGGAAACTTATCGCCCACCCACGACAGTG
>ENA-OQDM01001027-OQDM01001027.1-human-gut-metagenome-genome-assembly--contig:-NODE-1027-length-12541-cov-3.110118_pt1 | contig 12541 bp, 12 predicted proteins | sample MGYA00242772_ERZ504605 | MGnify/ENA primary metagenome ERZ504605 (study PRJEB26092, sample SAMD00036348) | human gut metagenome | host: Homo sapiens | study: EMG produced TPA metagenomics assembly of... | reverse complement strand
ACGGCTTCAACGCAGAGGGTGGAACGAAGAACTATTCATTTTCCACATACAACTCCCATTCGGAACTATGTGAGGCTATGACGATTTCCAAGGGGTATCGCAGACCAAAGTTCGGGTATTTTCTCCGGGCAGAGAGTTTCTATAATGTAGCCACCAAGGAAATCGACTATTCCGATGACGATCATCCCTCCAAAGGCTATCACCAAAAATCACACGGTGAAAGTTTTCTCGCTATTGCGCAGGACTACATGGGTGCAGATGGAGTCTATATTTTTGACGAGCCGGAAGCAGCTCTATCTCCGCAGCGGCAGCTCACGTTGCTGATCAACATTTATCGGTGTGCCCAAGAAGGGGCGCAATTCATTATCGTATCACATTCACCCATTCTCCTCGGAATGCCTGATGCTGAAATTTTCAGCTTCGACAATGGCACGATTCATCCTTGTCAGTATGAAGATACGGACAGCTACGTTATCACCAAAACATTTGTAAATAATCGGCAGCATTTTTTGAACCAGCTTCTGAACGAAGAAACATAATGCCGGGAAAGGACATTCCATATGAGTGATTCTACGTTGAAAGAGCTTTGGCAGCAGGTCGCAGAAAAGAAGAACTGTGAAGCAAAGCAGAAAGAACTGACCGCCCAGAGAGATACACTTGCTGACCGCCTGAAAAAGCTGGAAAAATCCAAGCTGGCAGAGCAGGCTGATGTGGACCGTCTGGAGGGACACAGCCTTGCCGCATTTTTCTATCAGGTGATCGGAAAGATGGATGAGAAGCTGGACAAGGAACGGCAAGAAGCCTATGCAGCCCGTGTCAAGTACGATGTGGCTCTCCATGACCTTTCTTCCGTTGATGCTGATTTAGCACAAATTCAAAATAGGTTGGCATGGCTGTCCGATTGCGAAAGGCAGTATCAAGCTGCTCTTTCCGAAAAAATCAAAAGCATCAAAGCATCTGCCCACCCTGCCGCACAGCAGGTTGCGGAAAGCGAAAGCCGTATTGCCGCGCTGAAAGTCCAAAAGCGGGAGCTGCTGGAAGCCATCAACGCCGGAAAGACCGCCTTGCACACGGTCAATGAAGTTCTGGAAACCCTCGACAATGCCGAGGGCTGGAGTACATGGGACGTAATGGGCGGCGGTTTGATGTCTGATCTTGCCAAGTATGAGGAACTGGACGATGCGCAGGAACAAATCGAACAGCTTCAAGTGGAACTGCGGCGGTTCAAAACTGAGCTTGCCGATGTTGAGATCACCGCAGACCTTCAGGTTACGGTGGACAGCTTTTTGAAATTTGCGGATTTCTTCTTTGACGGCCTCTTTGCAGACTGGGCAGTTCTGGATCACATCAATCAGGCACAGAGCAGGGTAGAAAACACCAAGGGTCAAATCAAGCGAGTCCTCGCACTTCTGAAAAAGATGCGCGAAGATATTGACGTCCAAATCGCTGACGAAAAAGAGAAGCAGGAGCAGCTTGCAGTTGAAACTGAACTGTAAGTTTGAAGAGTCCGCTTATGTGATATGATTCGATAAAACCGAATTTGCAGGAGGTGTTTCGATGAAAACAAGAAGGTTTGCTTTATGTCTGGCAACGGTTTTTCTGGTGGCAATTTATATCAATATTCAGAGAAGCCATACTTTCACCCTTTCAAACGATGAAGGCACCATAAAGATAGAACAAATACAGCCACTTTGGGGAACTGTAAAAGTGAGCGGTGATTGTGATACTGAGGTGGTCTTTACCGATGTAGAGACTGGAGAAAAATACAGAATCGGATATATTACACAGGGCGTAACGGAAAGAATCAAACTCGAAAGAGGCAAATGGTATAAGGTGGCGGGCGGAGGCAACCTTACACTGAATCCGGTAAACATTCGAGTCGAATAAATGTAAGTTCCTTGCGGGCAGCTATGAAAGCTGAAGCTGAGAAGAGAGTTTTGAATATTCACATATGAAGGAGTACAGTTCTATGAGTTACGGTTGGGTAACTGTTTTCACTTTAGCGGCATGGTTTGCAGGGCTTGTGATTGATGTAAATGTTCGGGTCGGCGACCTCGGTTTACGAACCGTGCTTCCCGTCATCGTGATGGGGTGCTGCGTTATGAAGTACATAAAGGGCAATAGCAAATAATCTTATCTCGATACACTTTCCAGCGGGCAACCCCAAAACGGTTGCCCGCTATTTTTATACCCTAAAATCTGAAAAAGGAGCCAAAATGCCAAACAAAACCGAGGAATATCTCGCCCTTGCCCAGCGCACGGCCAACGGCTTGACCCGATACTGGGAAAGCTGGACGGACTACCTGACCACCGCATCCCGGCTGTACAAGTACCCTTTTGCGGACCAGCTGATGATCTATGCCCAGCGCCCGGATGCCACCGCCTGCGCCGACTACGATGTTTGGAACAATCGGATGAACCGCTATGTGCGCCGTGGTGCTAAGGGCATTGCACTGCTGGACGAATCCAGCGGATTTCCCCGATTGCACTACGTTTTCGATGTGTCGGACACCGGGGTGCGCCGCAATTCCCGTGACCCGGAGGTGTGGCAGCTCAACGATGACCTGTTCCAGCCGGTATCGGAAATGCTGGCGCAGGAATACGGCATTCACCATGAACGGCTCAGCCAGCAGATTGCGGACATTGCCGGAAAGCTGGCAGAATCCTACTGGGACAACAACAGCACAGACATCCTCGCCATCGTTGACGGTTCGTTCCTGATGGATTATGATGATGCCGGACAGGAACTCCAGTTCAAGAGTGCCGCCGCAATCAGCATCATGTACACCATTTTGGAACGGTGCGGTTTTGAACCAGAGGGTTATTTTGACCGGGACGATTTTCAGGCAATTTACGATTTTTCGACCCCGGATGCTGTCTATGCACTGGGTACGGCGGTCAGCGATTGCAGCCGTGATGTGCTGCGGAATATCGAGCGTACCGTCAAAACCACCATCCGTCGCCGCAATGTAGAAAGGAGCCAGCATGAATATGAAGAACAGGAACGTGACCTACTCGACCATCGGGGATTACCAGCTCCCGAACCTGACCCTCAGCCAGCCGAAGATCCCGTTGGGCAAGTACGGCAGGATGCGCCGGAACTATCTGAAGCAGCATCACCCGGTGCTGTACAACTCGATGCTTCTGAACGGAACGCTGTACCCGCATCTGATGGAGCTGGAGCAGACGGCAGAGAGCCGGATGCAGCAGATGATGACCGAACTGCTGAAGCAGAACCCAGCCCCGGACAAGGAGAAGAACCAGATGAGCTGGGTGAGGCACATGAACAGCCTGCGGGCGCAAACCGAGGAAATCATTCTGACGGAGCTGATTTACAGCTAAGTTTTCTGGATGCCGCCATCCCTACCGAAGCAGAACAGATTAAGAACATCGACCGAGCGGAGAGCAAAAAAAATGCCCTCCGCTTTTGTTTTGTCGCAGGCTGAAATCGAGAACGAACTGCGTAAGCATGGTTCTGGGTTTGCAGGTGGCAAGCAACGCATTATGGCACTGTACCAGACCCAGCCTGACCGAAAACTCCGTGCCAAAGCACTGGCAAAGGAGTACGGCATTGGTGGGCACTCCCACGATCTTCTGGACGGAAGCCGAGGCTTCGTCAACCACGACTGGAAGGGATTGGAATTTGACCATTACCCCGACCACCAGAAAATCACCCTGAAATGGGCGCAGGTGGAAAAGTATATCGACCTGATGATCCAATCCGACCGCTACCTGACCGATGAGGAAAAAGAGCAGCGTACCACTGTACAGGAAGAAAACGGCTACAAAGTCGGTGACGATGTAATGGTTGATTTGCCCACTGGAACCATCGAGGGCACCATTGGCTATATCGGCGAAACGGATGTTCGCATCGACACCAGCGCACACGGACAGTCGTGGGATAACGAAGTTATCAACAAACGACAATTCGAGGACGGTCTGCGGCAGAATGAACCTAGCCAGCGTGTGGATGAAATGCTGGCGCAGGCAGAAACCATCTACAAGGAATCCGAGGTGCCGGAATATGAGCGTTTTTCTGTCCGCGAAGTGGTCGGAGGTACGTCCCCGCTTTTTGCTATCTGGGATGATCTCAATGAGGGCTACTATGCAAATGACAACGGAATGACGCAATTTCCAGACAAGGAGCAGGCCGAATCCTATTGCACCGCTTTGAAAAAAGAGACGGATGAACGAACCGCCGCCGATTGGCTTGCAGTGGAAAAGGCAAAGTTTTTGGCGGAAAATGAACCTGTTCTCGCTCTCCCAAAAGAGCGTGATTACCGTGTGGGCGATACAATCCGTCTGGACGGTAAGGATTTTACGGTCGAAACTGTCGGAACTCTGAACATCCAGCTTCGTGACCCGGATGAGGTCTATCCGGTTGCCCGCTCGGAAAGCAAGGAAAATCTGGAACGGCTGCTGCGCCAGCCGGGCAACATCCATCTGCACAACCTGACTGTCAATCTCACTCCTGCGCCGGAGCCTGCCGGGAACTTCCGCATCACGGACGACCATCTGGGCGAGGGCGGCGCAAAGCAGAAGTATGCCCGGAACATTGAAGCCATCCGCACCCTGTTCAAGCTGGAACAGGAGCACCGGGGTGCCACCGCCGAGGAACAGCAGGTGCTTTCCCAGTATGTGGGCTGGGGCGGCTTGTCGGATGCCTTTGACCCCGGCAAAGACAGTTGGGCAAAAGAATATGCGGAATTGAAGGGGCTGCTCTCCGAGGACGAGTACGTTGCTGCCCGTTCCAGCACCCTGAACGCCCACTACACCAGCCCCACCGTTATCCGTGGCATCTACGATGCAGTGGAACGCATGGGTTTCCGGTCCGGCAACATCTTGGAGCCGTCTATGGGCGTGGGCAACTTCTTCGGAATGCTGCCGGACACCATGCAGGATAGCCGCTTGTACGGCGTGGAGCTGGACAGCATCACCGGGCGTATTGCCAAGATGCTGTATCCGCAGGCTGACATTACCGTGGCTGGCTTTGAGACCACTGACCGCAGGGATTTCTACGATTTAGCGGTCGGCAACGTACCGTTTGGCAATTACAAAGTCAACGACAAAGCGTATAACAAGCTGAACTTCAGCATCCACAATTATTTCTTCGCGAAAGCCATCGACCAAGTGCGTCCGGGCGGCGTGGTGGCGTTTGTTACCAGTCGTTACACGCTGGACAGTAAAGATTCTTCTGCCCGCAAGCACATGGCAGAACGAGCCGATTTGCTGGGGGCCATTCGTCTACCCAACAACGCTTTCCGTGCCAACGCTGGTACGGATGTTGTCAGCGACATTATCTTCCTGCAGAAGCGTGACCGCCCCATCGACCATGAGCCGGACTGGGTGCAGTTGGGCAAAACCGAGGATGGCTTTGCCATCAACCAGTATTTCGTAGACCACCCGGAGATGGTGCTGGGCGAACTGACCACCGAAAGCACCCAATACGGACGAGAGGAATTGACCGTTGCTCCCATCGAGGGTGCAAACCTTGCAGACCAGCTTGCCGAAGCGGTGCAGCACATCGAGGGGCAGTACACCGCCGCCGAGGTGGACACTCCCGACATTGCCGAAGAAGAAGCCACCCGGCGCACTCTGCCTGCCGACCCGGAGGTGAAGAATTTCGCCTACACGGTGGTGGACGGCGAGGTTTTCTACCGGGAAAATTCCGTGATGACACAAGTGGAATTGTCCGACACCGCCAAAGGGCGTGTCACCGGCATGGTGGAGCTGCGGCAAATCGTCAAGGACCTGATCGACCAGCAGTTGAACGACTTCCCGGACGAGGACATTAAGGAGACACAGGCAAAGCTGATGCCGCCTATGATGCCTTTACCGCAAAATACGGCCTGCTGAACGACCGCAAAAACGGGCGGCTGTACGAGCAGGATTCCTCCTATTATCTGCTCTGTTCGCTGGAAAATCTGGACGAGCAGGGACAGCTTAAGAGCAAGGCGGCAATGTTCACGAAACGCACCATTCGCCCGGAGCGTACCGTCACCAGCGTGGATACCCCCAGCGAAGCGTTGGCGGTGTCCATCGGGGAGCATAGCAAGGTTGATTTACCCTATATGGCAGAACTGCTGGGCACCCCCGGTGAGTACGGGCGCATTACCACCGAACTTTCCGGCGTGATCTTCAAAGACCCTGCCGCCGACCCCACCGACCCGGAAGCGGGCTGGCAGATGGCAGACGAGTACCTGTCCGGCGATGTCCGGGCAAAGCTGCGGATGGCGCAGTTTGCGGCAGAGACCAATCCGGAGTTTGCCGTCAATGTGGAGGCACTGACCAAGGCACAGCCCAGAGAGCTGGAAGCCTCCGAAATTGATGTGCGCTTGGGTGCAACGTGGCTGGACCCGGATATTATCCAGAAGTTTATGACCGAGACGTTCCAGATCCCCTACTATCTGCGCCATGCAGTCAAAGTGAGGTATTCTCCTTATACCGCAGAGTGGCGTGTGGAGGGCAAAACTGCCACCGGGCGGGGCGATATTATCTCCTCCGAGACCTACGGCACATCCCGTGCCAATGCCTACAAGATTCTGGAGGAGACCCTGAACCTGAAAGATGTCCGCATCTATGACACCATCGAGGATGCCGAGGGCAAGCCCAAACGGGTGCTGAACAAGCGGGAAACCATGCTGGCACAGCAAAAACAACAGGTCATCAAGGATGCTTTCGCCAACTGGGTCTGGCAAGACCCACAGCGGCGCATTGCACTGGTGAAGCAGTACAACGAACTGTTCAACTCTACCCGCCCCCGTGAGTATGACGGAAGCCACATCCATTTTGTCGGCATGAACCCGGAGATCACCCTCCGGGAACACCAGCGAAATGCCATCGCCCATGTGCTTTATGGCGGTAACACGCTGCTTGCACACGAAGTTGGTGCGGGCAAGACCTACGAAATGGCGGCATCTACCATGGAAGCAAAACGGCTGGGGCTGTGCCAGAAATCCCTCTTTGTGGTGCCCAACCATTTGACAGAGCAGTGGGCTTCGGAGTTCCTGAACCTCTACCCCAACGCCAAATTGCTGGTGGCACGGCGCAAGGACTTTGAAACCGCCAATCGCAAAAAGTTCTGCGCCCGCATCGCCACCGGGGACTACGATGCCGTCATCATCGGGCATAGCCAGTTTGAGCGCATTCCGCTGTCCTTTGAGCGGCAGGAGCGTATCATTCAGGAGCAAATTTATGAAACGCTTGCCGCCATCAACGAGCTGAAAGTCCACGCAGGCGAGAATTTCTCCATCAAGCAGATGGAAAAGACCCGAAAAACGCTGGAGACCAGCTGGAAAACTGCGCTCCGATGAGCGTAAGGACGATGTGATCACCTTTGAGCAACTGGGCGTTGACAGGCTCTTTGTGGATGAAAGTCATTTTTACAAGAACCTCTTTTTGACCACAAAAATGCGGAATGTCGCAGGATTATCCACCAGCGAAGCCCAGAAATCCAGCGATATGTTCGGCAAGTGCCGCTATCTGGACGAGATCACCGGCGGGCGGGGCGTGGTGTTCGCCACGGGTACGCCCGTGAGCAATTCCATGACCGAACTGTACACGGTCATGCGGTATTTGCAGTACAGTACCTTGCAGCAGAAAAAGCTGACCCACTTCGACTGTTGGGCATCCACCTTTGGTGAGACCACTACCGCCATTGAGCTTGCTCCCGAAGGTACAGGGTATCGGGCGAGGACGAGATTTGCCAAGTTCTTTAACCTGCCGGAGCTGATGTCCATGTTCAAGGAGGTTGCGGACATTAAAACTTCCGACCAGCTTCATCTGCCGGTTCCGGAGGCAAAGTTTGAGACCGTGGTGGCAAAGCCGTCCGACCTCCAAAAGGAGATGGTGCAGGAACTGAGCAGACGTGCCGCCCGCATCCACTCTGGCATCGTGGATGCCTCCGAGGACAATATGCTGTGTGTCACCAACGATGGGCGCAAGATTGGCTTGGACGTGCGCCTGATGAACCCCATGCTGCCGGACGACCCCAACAGTAAGTTAAACGTCTGTGTGCAGAATGTGCTGAAAATCTGGGAGGAGGGCAAAGACCAGAAGCTGACCCAGCTTTTGTTCTGCGACCTTTCGACCCCAAAGAACGATGGCAACTTCAATGTCTACGAGGATATTCGCAAGAAGCTGATTGCTGCCGGTGTGCCGGAAAACGAGATCGAGTTCATCCACAACGCCGACACCGAAGCGAAAAAGGCGGCGCTGTTCTCCAAGGTGCGCTCCGGCGATGTGCGAGTTTTGCTCGGAAGCACGGCAAAAATGGGAGCCGGTACCAACGTGCAATCCAGACTTGTGGCGGTGCACCACTTGGACGTGGGTTGGAAGCCCAGCGACATGACCCAGCGCAATGGACGCATCATCCGACAGGGCAATATGAATAAGGAAGTCAAGGTGTTCAATTACGTCACGGAAGGGACATTTGACGCCTACCTCTGGCAAACCTTGGAAAATAAACAGCGGTTTATCAGCCAAATTATGACTTCCAAATCTCCGGTGCGCTCCTGCGAGGATGTGGACGAGCAGGCACTTTCCTATGCGGAGATCAAGGCATTGTGTGCTGGAAATCCGCTCATCAAGGAGAAGATGGACTTGGATGTGCAGGTGGCAAAGCTGAAGGTGTTGAAAGCCGACCACCAGAGCCAGAAATTCCGGTTGCAAGATAAATTGCTGACCAAGTTCCCGGCAGACATTCAGGAAGCGAACGCCCATATCGCCGGGTTGAAAGCCGATGCACAGCTTGCCACCGCCCACCCGCAGGGCAAGGAGGAGTTCTGCGGCATGGTCATCAAGGGCGTTGCCTACGACGAGAAAAAGACCGCCGGTGAGCGTTTGGTGCTTGCCTGCTCCGAACTGCCCAACGCCGAGGAAAAAGTCATCGGCAGTTACCGGGGCTTTGAGCTTTCTCTGCGGTTTGACGCTTTCCGCACGGAGTATCAGGCACTTTTGAAGGGACAGCGGAAGTACACGGTGCCTTTGGGCACAGACCCGCTGGGCAATATCATCCGTCTGGATAATTCCCTGAACAACTTCCCGGAGCGTATCACCGCCGCCGAGAACGAGCTGGCCACCCTGCATCAGCAGCAGGCGGCGGCGCAGATCGAGGTGGAAAAACCCTTCCCGCAGGAGGAAGAACTGGCAGAGAAGTCTGCTCGCCTTGCGGAGCTGAACGCTCAGTTAGATGTGGACGAAAAGAGCCATGAGCCGGAACAGGACGAGGAAGAACAGGAGGGTGCCCCTCGCCGCCCCTCGGTGCTGGCGGCACTGGAAGAAAAATCCGATAAGCCGGAGCCGGTGAAGCCCTTCCGCAGTTATTACGACAAGGACGGTGATGCCCGGTGAGGGAAAAGCGGGATGAAATCATTATCCTGAGAACCACAAAAGCCGAGAAGAATCGCATCTATGAGAAAATGCTGGGCATGGGCATCCGCAGTCTGAGTGCCTATATCCGCAAGATGGCACTGGATGGTTACTGCTTGCATCTGGACTTGAAAGAGCTGCGCCGCATGGCATATCTTTTGCAGATGTGCAGCAACAATCTGAACCAGTACGCCAAAGCCGCCAATGAAAACGGTCGGGTCTACGCCGCCGACATGGAGGACCTGCGGCAGCGGCTGGATGAGCTGATCGAGATTGGTCGGCAGATTCTTTCCCGGCTGGCTGACCTTTGAAAAAATTTCCGCAGTGGGAGGGCTGCGGAGTACATAGTCCTTAGCATCCTTGACGACGACCGATACCTTATATATACTGAGCGCAGAAAGGTGGTGCGTCCGAATGAAATTCATAGTAAAAGTGCTTCTGCTCCCTCTGGTGCTGGTGAGTGCATTTCTGGCTTTGATGCTACGGTGGACGCTGAATCTGTCCGCTTTCATCCTTGCGCTGCCGATGCTATATATTTTCGGCTGTGGGCTTTATACGCTGTACTGCCGGGAGTGGACGCAGTTCTTGATCCTGCTGGTGACTGAGTTCGGATGCTTCCTGCTTATTACAGCCGGGACGGTCATTGTGGAAGCCGTGGAATGGTTCAGCGGATGGATTGCTGAGTTATAAAATCTTTGTGCCGCCGCAGGGCGGCATTTTATTTTTGTTGGGAGGTGGCAGAACTGGCAGCAACTCGATTGATCGCACTGCACAAAAACAAAGGAAAGTCCGTTGCGGCCTGCCTGAAAAGCCGCACGGATTACGTCCAGAACCCAGACAAGACACAGCAGGGCGAACTGGTCAGCAGTTATGAATGCAGCCCCTTGACAGTCGATGAAGAATTTATGCTCTCCAAACGCCAGTATGAATTGATGACCGGGCGCAGGCAAAAAAATGATGTGATTGCCTATCAGATTCGGCAGTCGTTCAAACCCGGAGAGATCACCGCTGAAGAAGCCAACAAGGTCGGTTATGAACTTGCCATGCGGTTTACAAAAGGCAAGTATGCTTTTATCGTTGCGACCCATACCGACCGGGAACACATTCACAACCACATCATCTACAACTCCACCGCATTGGACAGTACCCGGAAATTCCGGGATTTTTGTTATCCGGGCTTGCGGTGCAGCGGCTGAGCGACCTGATTTGTCTGGAACATCAGCTTTCTGTCATTGAAATCAAGCCGTACCGGGAGCGGCAGAAGCGCACCCTTTATCCACCCAGAGAAAGTAATCGGGATAAGCTGTGTGCCGTAATCGATGGCATACTGCTGAACGAGAAGCCTGCAAATTTTGAAGCCTTTCTTCAAAAGCTGGAACAGCAGGGCTATGAAATCAAACGAGGAAAGCACACTTCGGTCAAAGGTGCACGGCAGAAACGCTTTATCCGTTTTCGCACATTGGGCGCAGGGTACAGCGAAGATGAAATCAAGGCAGTCATCGCCGGAGAAGCAGAACACCGCCCACATCAGAAGCAGCCGCCAAAAGAACAGCCGTTCCACCTGTTAGTGGACATTCAGGCAAAACTCTCCGAGGGCAAAGGCGAAGGCTACGCACGGTGGGCAAAACGCTATAATCTAAAAGAAATGTCCAAGACCCTGATTTTCTTACAGGAAAATAAAATCGGCAGCATCGAAGAAATGCAGGAGCGAGTAAATGCAGCGACTGCACAGTATCACGAATTGGGCGATTCCATCAAGGCTGCAGAGCAACGTATGGCAGAGATCGCTGTCCTGCGGGCGCACATCGTCAACTACGCTAGGACACGACCTGTGTATGATGCCTACCGTAAGGCTGGGTACAGCAAGAAGTTTTTGGAAGAACATTGGGAACAAATCACGCTGCACAAGGCGGCGAAAACGGCCTTTGACGAGGCAGAGCTACAAAAATTGCCGAAGGTCAAGGAGTTGGATGCGGAGTTCGCAGAGCTGCTGACCAAGAAAAAAGCCGCTTACCCAGCCTACCGTAAGGCACGGGATGAAATGCAGGAATTGAAAAAAGCACAGAAGAATGTGGAGCTGTTCTTCGCCGAGGAAAAAGACCCCAAGGAAAAATCGCAGACCCGCTAAGCAGAAAACACCGAGGATTTTTCCCATTTTGGGGGGAGTCCTCGGTGTTCTTTTTCGTTATAGGAGCATTTGGCACAAATGTGCAGCCTGCATCCGGCGGATGCAGCATACAAAGGGTTTGGGACTATCCCAACAAGCATTTTGCAACGCAAAAATGGCGTTTGTATATACGACGCCCTGCTTGCTACAACTATGAAGCCTCTCAATGCGATTTCCAAATTTGAAAATTATTTTCTAATCAGGACCGTCCGTTTTCAAGTTCAACTTGAAGCGGACGGTTGTTTTTCTGCTCAGAAAATTTTCGTGTTTGCATCCGCAGCAAGCAGGGCGAGTTGGTACCAACTCGCAATTTTTTGAATCTGATTTTACAAATCCGACTTCAAAAACACTTGTTGGGCTTCGCCCAAACCCGATATTCAGCACATAAACTGTGCCGACTGCGTATCTTAACAGACGCTGAATAAGCAAATTTCTTGTAGAAAAAATCGTTTCCGAAAAACCGTCGTTGATTCATTCAATATTGCATCAAACCGGAACTATTACTTCCGGTTTTGAAGGCAAAAAGCGGAAGTATCACTTCCTAAAAATTTGAACGTTATTATGGTATGCTCTATCCAGAGCATTTTCCAAGAAGCGGAAGCATTCCTTCCGGTTTCTCCTTGGGATCCTCCTGAAATCCACTGAAAACCGGAAGGAATGCTTCCTAAAAATTTCTTCTTGGTTATGGTATGCTTTCTACAAACCTTCATCGAACCTTGAGAACCGAATGACCGTCTGCATGGGATACCCGGCCATGACCCTGACAAGGAGAGCCGGAAAACGCCGCCGGAAGGGGGCAGGAAATCCATGCAGGGATAACGGCTGAACTACCAATAAATTTTTGAAAGGAGATTTTGCCCATGAAGAAAACAAGTTTGAATTTATCATCGACTCCGAATTTCAATCTCAGATTCCTGCATTGACCGATGAAGAATTTCAGCAACTGGAAGAAAACATCCTTTCAGAGGGCGAAGTCCTGTCTCCCCCTGATTGTCTGGGGCAACA
>ENA-OQDM01001026-OQDM01001026.1-human-gut-metagenome-genome-assembly--contig:-NODE-1026-length-12541-cov-3.152650_pt1 | contig 12541 bp, 13 predicted proteins | sample MGYA00242772_ERZ504605 | MGnify/ENA primary metagenome ERZ504605 (study PRJEB26092, sample SAMD00036348) | human gut metagenome | host: Homo sapiens | study: EMG produced TPA metagenomics assembly of... | reverse complement strand
CGGCCGCGACTCGGCCGGTGGCCGACCTGCTCACGGCCCGTACGGCGAAGTGGATGACCCACCCCACCAGCTTCCGCAAGGAGGACGACTGATATGGAATACGGACTTATCGGGGCAAGGCTCGGCCACTCCTACTCCAAGATCATCCACGAGATGCTCTGCGGCTACAAATACGACCTGTGCCCCCTGCCCACCGAGGAAGAGGCCCGTGCCTTTCTGACCAAGCGGCAGTTCCGGGCCATCAACGTGACCATCCCCTACAAGAAACTGGTCATGGAATACTGCTCCTACATCGACCCCCGGGCCAAGGCCATCGGGGCCGTGAACACCGTGGTGAACAAGAACGGTCTGCTGTACGGGTACAACACCGATTACCTCGGCTTTGCCCACCTGTGCGACGCCCACGGCGTGGACTTTGCAGGCCGGACGGTGCTCATCCTTGGCACCGGCGGCACCCACAACACCACCAGCGCCGTGGCGCGGGACAAGGGTGCCGCAAAGGTGCTCACGGTCAGCCGCCATCCGGACCCGGAAACGGGCGAGCTGAGCTATGCGGAAGCCGTGCACAGCGGTGCACAGATCGTCATCAACACTACCCCCGCCGGCATGTACCCCAATGTGGGGGTGTGCAATCTGGATGTGGCCGCCATGCCCGGGCTGGAAGCCGTAGTGGACGTGGTATACAATCCCGACAAAACGGAACTCATCCTCCGGGCCGAAGAAGCCGGGGTTCCGGTGGCTGTAGGCGGTCTGGAGATGCTGGTAGCACAGGCCGTGTATGCGGCCGAATATTTCCTGGACCGCAAATTCGAGGACGCGCCCGCCGAGATCCGGCGCATCACGGCGGCCCTGCGCCGGGACACGCTGAACATTGCCCTCATCGGCATGCCCTCTTCCGGCAAGACCACGCTGGGCAAATTGCTGGCAAAGCAGCTGGGCCGCACCTTCGTGGACCTGGACGACGCGATCGTCAAGGCCGACGGGCGCAGCATCCCGGACATCTTTGCCGCCGAGGGCGAGGACGGCTTCCGTGCAAAAGAGACCGAGCAGACCGCCCGCTTCGGCAAGGAGAACCGCCAGCTGCTGTCCTGCGGCGGCGGCGTGGTGAAGCGGCCCGAAAATCTGCGGGCCCTGCACCAGAACGGCGTGGTGCTGTTTATCGACCGACCGGTGGAAGCACTGGCCGTGGGCGGCAGCCGCCCGCTCTCCTCCAGCATGGAGGCGCTGCGCACCATGGAGGCCCAGCGCCGCCCGCTGTACCGGGCCGCCGCTGACGCGGTGGTGCCCAATACCGGCACGCTGGAGGATGCTCTGCGGGCCGCCATGGAGGCTTTGGATGAAATTTTTGATTCTTAACGGGCCAAACGTCAACCTGCAGCGCTACTCGGAGCCGGGCATGCCCGGTGAGCTGGACTACAACGGCATGATGGACTATGTGCAGTCCGGCTGCGACCAGATGGGCATTGAGACCGACGTGTGCCAGACCAACCACGAGGGCGACCTGATCGACGAGATCCAGGCCGCCGCCGGGCGGGTGGACGGCATCGTGCTCAACCCCGGCGGCTACGCCCACACCAGCGTGGCCATTCTGGACGCGCTGCGGCTGTGCGGTGTGCCCGCCGTGGAAGTGCTGCTCACCGCCCCGGACGAGCGGGAGCCCTTCCGCAAAACGGACGTGGTGTCCTTTGGCTGTCAGGGACACTTCATCGGCCAGGGACCCCAGGGTTACCTGCACGCCTGTGCCTATCTGGCCCAGCTGCTGCGCCTGGACGGCACCCCCCAAGCCCATATCGTGATGTGAAAAACGAACCCTCTCAGTCGCCTGCGGCGACAGCTCCCCCGAGGGGGGAGCTGTTCTGCCCCGGGCACGCTATAAAACCTCCCCCTTCGGGGGAGGTGGCATCGCGCAGCGATGACGGAGAGGGTTTTCTAAAACCAGAAAGGAACCATAAACCATGATCATCTCCACCAAGAAAGGCACCCCGAAGGAAGAACTGGAAAAGATCGTTGACAAGTTCGAGCATCAGGGTCTGGACGTGACCCTGATCACCGGCAAGGACTACAACGTGTTCGGTCTGGTGGGCGACACCACCAAGATCGACGAGCGGGACGTGCTGGCCAACCCCTGGATCGACAACGTCACCCGCGTGTCTGCCCCATACAAGCGCGCCAACCGCCTGTTCCACCCCGCCGATTCGGTCATTGACTGCGGCGGCGTGAAGATCGGCGGCAAGGAAAAGATCGCCGTCATGGCAGGCCCCTGCAGCATCGAGGGTGCCGAGCAGGCTCTGCGCATCGCACAGGGCGTCAAGGCCGGCGGCGCGGCCCTGTTCCGCGGCGGTGCCTACAAGCCCCGTACCTCTCCCTACTCCTTCCAGGGTCTGGAGACCGAGGGCATCCTGGACATGGTCAAGGCCCGCGAGGCCACCGGCCTGCCCATCGTGTCCGAGCTGATGAGCGAGGACCGCATCCCGGAGTTTGAGGAGTATGTGGACGTGGTGCAGATCGGTGCCCGCAACATGCAGAACTTCCAGCTGCTCAAGGCCGTGGGCAAGATGCACAAGCCCGTGCTGCTCAAGCGCGGCCTGTGCAACACCATCGAGGAGTGGATCATGAGCGCCGAGTACATCATGGCAGGCGGCAACGAGCAGGTCATCCTGTGCGAGCGCGGCATCCGCACCTTTGAAAAGTACACCCGCAACACGCTGGACCTGTCTGCCGTGCCCCTCATCCACGAAAAGACCCACCTGCCCGTCATCGTGGACCCCAGCCACGCCACCGGCAAGGCAAACCTCGTGGAACCCATGATGATCGCCGCTGTGGCCGCCGGTGCCGACGGTCTGGAGGTGGAGGTGCACTATGACCCCCGCCACGCCTGGAGCGACGGTGCCCAGTGCCTGACCCCGGATGCCTTTGCACAGGCCATGGCCAAGTGCCGCCAGGTGGCATGGGCCATCGGCCGCGATATGTAACGGCCTATGCTGGTAACCATTCATTCTTCCCGCCCCATCGGCGGGAGCATCACAGCCCCGCCCAGCAAGAGCATGGCCCACCGGGCCGTGCTGTGTGCGGCGCTGGCCACAGGCAGCTCCCACATCACGAATCTGGAATTCAGTAAGGACATCTCTGCCACGCTGGCCGCCGCAGGCCAGCTGTGTGCCCGGGTGACCACCGGCCCCGCAGATGCCGTGGTGGAAGGGCTGGGCCGGTTTGCCCCCCTCACTGCCCCGGTGGACTGCTGCGAGAGCGGCAGCACCCTGCGGTTCCTCATCCCCATTGCCAGCCTCACCGGGCAGGAAGTGACCTTTACCGGCCGCGGGCGGCTCATGGAGCGGCCCCAGTCGGTTTACGAAACGTTGTACCGGGAGCAGGATCTACGGTTTGAACAGACCTCTGCCGGTCTGACCGTGGCCGGTGCTCTCACACCGGGGGAATACCGGCTGGCGGGCAACGTGTCCAGCCAGTTCATCAGCGGGCTGCTGTTTGCCCTGCCCCTGCTGGACGGCGACAGCACCCTGCACCTCATCCCGCCGGTGGAGAGCCGCAGCTACATCGACATGACCCGCGCGGTGCAGGCCGCCTTTGGGGTGACCAGCCGCTGGCTGGATGGGAATACGCTGGCCCTGCCGGGCCGCCAGCACTATCATCCCTGCGATTACGCCGTAGAGGGCGACTACAGTCAGGCGGCCTTCCCGGCGGTGCTGGGTGCCGTGTGCGGCGGGGTGACCGTCACCGGCCTTTCCCCGGACACCCTGCAGGGCGACGCGGTCATTCTGGATCTCCTGCGCCGGTGCGGCGCACAGTTCACCCGTGAGGGGGACACCGTCACCTTTGCAAAGGCGCCCCTGCACGGGGTGGACATCGACCTGGCCGACTGCCCGGACCTTGGCCCTGTGCTCATGGTGCTGGGCCTGCTGTGTGAGGGCACCACCGTCATCCGCAACGCCGAGCGCCTGCGCCTGAAGGAGAGCGACCGCATCGCCGCCATGGAAGCCGAGCTGCGGGCCTGCGGCGGCGTGCTGGAAAGCGAGGGCGGCACCATCACGGTGCACGGCTGCGCCGAGCATCTGCACGCGCCGGAAGGCATTCTGCACGGGCACAACGACCACCGGGTGGTCATGAGCCTTGCGGTGCTGAGCGCAGCCGCCGGGCTGCCCCTGACTGTGGATGACGCCGAAGCCATCCAGAAGAGCTGGCCGAATTTCTTTGCAGCCATCCGGCCTTTGGGTGTGGAGGTAGAATATGCTTGACAAAACAAAACGTTATCTCGTGGTGGGTCTTGGTCTGCTGGGCGGCAAGTATGCCCTGGAGCTGACCAAAGCCGGTTTCCATGTGGACGGCATCAACCGCAGCGAGGGGCACCTGCAATATGCCCTCGACCACGGCTACATTGCCAGCGGCAAGACCCATGATTTTGAAGATCTGGTGCAGCAGGCCGACCACATCATCTTTGGCCTGTACCCCACGGCCCTGCTGGAATGGTTCAAAGCCTACGGCCCGCTCCTCAAGCCCGGCTGCATCTTCACGGATGTGTCCGGCGTCAAGACCGGCCTTGTGGAGCCGGTACAGGCCATGTGCCCGGCAGGGGTGGAGTTCATTGCCAGCCACCCCATGGCAGGCCGTGAGACCTCCAGCGTGGAGCACGCTGCCGAGGTGAACTTTGCCCCGGCCAACTTCATCATCACCCCCACCGACAAGAACACCCCGGAGGCCATCCAGTGGGCAAAGGAGCTGGCAGAAGTGCTGGGCTTCAAGCACATCTGCACCCTGACCGTGCAGGAGCACGACAAAATGATCGGCTACGTCAGCCAGCTGTGCCACGCCATCGCCGTGAGCCTGATGTGCGCCAACGACAACACCTCGCTGTGCGAGTACACCGGTGACTCCTTCCGGGATCTGACCCGCATTGCCCGCATCAACGACAAAATGTGGGCGGAACTGTTCCTGTGGAACAAGGAAAACCTGATCAGCGAGATCGACCAGTTCGATGCGGCCCTGCGCGAAATGCGCAACGCCCTCGTGGCCGACGACCGGGACAAGCTGGAAGAGATGTTCCGCCTGTCCACCCAGCGCCGCGCTGCCTTTGACAAAAAGCTGCCGTAAAACAAGGGAGGTATTCCGCCATGCCCAAGCAGGAAGGACAAAAGACCAAGCTCCTGGCATTGCTGCACATCTTTGAGCAGAAAACCGACGAAAACCACCTGCTGAACGTGCCCCAGCTGGTGGAACTGCTGGAACAGCAGGGCATTCTGGCCGAGCGCAAGAGCATCTACAGCGACATCGACACCCTGTGCGCGCTGGGCTACGACATCCAGCTGCGGCGCGGGCGCGGCGGCGGCTACTGGATGGCCAGCCGTGCCTTCGAGCTTTCCGAGCTCAAGCTGCTGGTGGACGCTGTGCAGGCCAGCAAGGTCATCTCGGCACGCACCAGCAAAAAGCTCATCCGCAAGCTGGAGGCCCTGTGCTCCGAGTACGAGGGCACCCAGCTGCAGCGTCAGGTGTATGTAGACGGCCGCCCCAAGGCCGACAGCCGCACCTTGCTGTACAGCATCGACGCGCTGCACACGGCCATCAGCGCCGGGCGGCTGGTGCAGTTCCGCTACAAGAACAACAGCACCTGGACGGTCAGCCCCTGGCAGCTGGCCTGGGAGGGCGGCTGCTACTACCTCATCGCCTACCAGGATGAAAAGGATCCCGCCAACATCCGCAACTACCGGGTGGACCGCATGTCCTACGTCAAGGTGCTGGACCGCCCCCGCCGGGGCAAGGAGGCCTTTGCCGCCTTCGACCTGCCCAGCTATCTGCGCAAGCATTTCAACATGTTCGGCGGGCCGGAATACCGGGTGACCCTGCGCTGCACCGCCGACCTGGAAGCCGCCATGCGGGACCGCTTCGGGCAGGACACTCTCTTTTTGCCGGAAGCAGACGGGTACTTCCACTTTGATGTCCCGGTCTGCGTGAGCGACCAGTTTTACGGCTGGGTCTGCGGTTTTGGCGGCAAGGTGGAGGTCACCTCCCCCGCCGAAGTACGGCAGGGCCTGCACGACATGGTGCAGGAGCTGGCCGAGCAGCACAACTGATCCAGAATCAACGAACCCCCGGCAGGCCGCAGCCTGCCGGGGGTTCGTTCGTTATAAATAATTCTTTCTCATTCGTCAAATTCCAGGTCGCTGGGCAAGATCAGGTCCAGCGGGGCGTTGGGCTCTGCCACAAGGCGGCGGCTCTGGTTGAAGATGGCCTTTTCCAGCGTGTTGCGGGCAAGGCGACCGTTGCCGGCGGTGCGGCTGTCCAGCGCCTGACGGCGCTTGTAGTAGCCCAGCAGCGGGAAGGTGCAGCTTTCGTCCAGCCGGTAGCCCTTGCCTTTGGCCAGCACGGTGGTGATGTCCAGCAGCTCGTCGGCGGTGTAATCCGGGAATTCCACCTTGTTCGGGAAGCGGCTGGCAAGGCCGCTGTTGGCCGTGAGGAACACTTCCATCTCCTTTGTGTACCCGGCCAGGATCACCACCAGCTCGTCGCGGTGATCCTCCATGCCCTTCACCAGGGTGTCGATGGCTTCCAGCCCGAAGCTGTCCTGTTCGCCGCGGTACAGGCTATAGGCCTCGTCGATGAACAGCACGCCGCCCAGTGCACTCTGGATGACGCTGTTGGTCAGCGGGGCGGTGTGGCCCGTGTAGCGGCCCACCAGGTCGCCGCGGCTCACCTCCACCAGTTGGCCGCCCTTGAGCGCCCCGATGGCCTTGAGGTACTTTGCCACCAGCCGGGCGATGGTGGTCTTGCCGGTGCCGGGGTTGCCGGTGAAGATCATGTGCATGGACAGGCTGGCCGTCTTGAACCCGGCGGCGGCGCGGCGCTGCTGCACCTGCAGGTTGTCTGCCAGACCGAACACATAGTCCTTGACCGGGGCAAGGCCCACCAGCGCGTCCAGCTCGGCGCGGATCTCGTCCACAGCACCGGTGTACTCTGTCGGCAGAAGGCTGAACAGGTCTGACGGGGCGGCCCCGTTCAGGGCAAACTGCAGCCCCTCCGGCACAGCAGTCAGGGCACGGTGCCGGTAAGGGCAGTATCGATTTGCAGGCAGTATTCACTCAGGGCGCGGAAGATGCGGTCACAGCACAGCTTCAGACCGGCCGCGCCCTTCTCCTTGGAGCACTGGGCGGCCACATAGTCCCGCACGTCTGCCCCGGCGGTAAGGGTGAGCCCCAGCCGGGTGCGCACCTTCTGGGCCAGCGCGTTCAGCTCCTGCGCCGCCATAGCGGCCAGATCTTCCCGTGCAAAGGCGATAGTGGTGCACACATCCCCCACCGCCGAGACGAAGGGCGCACCGAACTTGTCGGCCAGCACCTCCCGGCCCTTGTGAGAGAAGAAGATCAGGTACTTTCCGCAGGGGTCGATGCGGCTCACCGCACCGGGCGCCAGCGCGGTACCGGCATCCACCAGAATGCCCTCCTTGTTGACCAGATACCGGCTGGACAGCGGTGCGCTGCCCTTGGTGGCAAGGTCGGCGATGGTTTTTAAAAAGCCGGGGTAGCAGCTCTCGTAGTGCTCAAAGATCAAAATCTCGCCGGGGGCGTGCAGAGCGGCATACAGGTCCTGCAAAAACAGCTTTTCGGACCCGGCATCCGGGTACAGGGCCAGGTCCAGCACGGCGGTCTTATCGCTCTGCAGCAGGCCGCGGGCCGCCATGATGCGGGCCGTCTCCTCCAGCGCAAAGTGTCGCCCGGTGCCGGGCGCACCGCTCAGCAGGATCACGTTGCGGGCCACCGGGGCCTCGGTGCCCAGAACAAAGGGCCGCCGCATGGCCCGCACCACACCGTCCACAAAGGCGTCCTGCCCCAGCACGGTCTTTTTGACCTCGGTCGCCAGCCCTTCAAAGCTGCCCAGATGCTCCGGCTTCGTGTCGGCGGTGCCTTTGGCCAGCAGGCCGTCATTCTCCATGTCCCGCAGCATCTGACGGCTGTTTTCCAGCGCCGTCTGGGTGTCGGCATCCTGCTTTTTCAGCTGGGCATTCTGCTTTTTCAGCAGCTCGTCCAGCTGTTTCTGCTGCTCCAGAAGGGCCGCGTTCAGGTCCGGCAGGCCCCCGGTCTTTGCCTTTGTGTCCGGCTGCACAGCTCCGGAACCAAATTTCACGCGCCCGCCTGCGCCGAATACGCCGTTCATAAGGGATTCCCAATCGTCGGTATATGCCATTGTGCGGCCCTCCCTGCAGTTTTCTTCCAGTATAGTGTACCCCGGCCCGTTTTGCAAGGGATTTTCCCTCTTGCAAAATCCACGCCGGTTGTTTACACTACAAGTGTGTGAATATGCGGAAATCTCGCAAGAAGGAATGAAGAAACCATGGGTACTATGACACCGGCACAGCGCCGCGCCCTGTACGAGAGCGCCCGCTTTGCCCGCGAAACCACCTATAACGGCCCGCTTGGGCCGGAGTACACCCCCGCCGGCACCCGGCTGCGGCTGTGGGCCCCACCGCGGAGCAGGCCGCGGTGAACCTGTACCGCAAGGGGCACGACAGCCCCTGCATCGGCACGCTGCCGCTGCAGCGCGGCCCGCAGGGCGTATGGAGCATCTGGCTGCCCGGCGACCAGCATGGGCATTACTATACCTTTACGGTCACGGTGGACGGCGTCGCACAGGAGACCGGCGACCCCTACGCCCGCGCTGGCGCCTGAACGGCCTGCGCAGCATGATCGTGGACCTGGCCCGCACCGCTCCTGCCGGGTGGGAGCGGGACGTGCGCCCGGTGATCCCCCCGGCCCGGCGGTCAGTGTGGGAGGTGAGCGTGCGCGACTTTTCGCAGGATGCGGCCAGCGGCGTGCGCCCGGCCTGGCGGGGCAAATTTCTGGCCTTTACCCAGACCGGCACCACCCTGCACGGCGACGGCATCCACCCCACCTGCCTGAACTACCTCAAGCGGCTGGGCGTGGGCTATGTGCAGCTGATGCCCATCTTCGACTTTGGCAGCGTGGACGAGGCAAAGCCGCTGCTGCGGCAGTACAACTGGGGCTACGACCCCACCAACTACAATTTCCCGGAGGGCAGCTACTCCACCGACCCCGCCCGGGGCGAAGTGCGGGTGCGGGAGTGCAAAGAGATGATCGCCGCCCTGCACGCGGCAGGCATCGGCGTAATCATGGATGTGGTGTATAACCACATGTACCGCTACGAAAACGTACTGAACAACACCGTACCGGACTACTTTTTCCGCCAGAATGAGGACGGCAGCCTGTCCAACGGCAGCGGCTGCGGCAACGAGTTTGCCAGCGAGCGCCCCATGGCCCGCAAATATATGATCGACTCTCTGCTCTACTGGGCGCAGGAGTACCACATCGACGGTTTCCGGTTCGACCTGATGGGCCTGTACGACGTGGACACCATGAACGCGGCCCGTGCCGCTTTGGATGCCCTGCCCGGCGGGCGGGATATCCTGATGTACGGCGAGCCGTGGCAGGGCGGCGGCAGCCAGCTGCACCGGTACGAGGCCAACAAGGCGAACCTGGCCATGCTGAACGAGCGCATCGGCATCTTCTGCGACGACACCCGCGACGCCATCAAGGGCGGCTGTTTCAATGCCCGGGAGCCGGGCTATGTGGAGGGCAAGCCCGGCAGCTTCTGGGACGTCGGCGGCGCGGTGGCCGCCTGGTGCCGCAGCGACCGTCTGCCACCCCACGCCCCCAGCCAGATCGTAAGCTATGTGTCCGCCCACGACAACTTCACCTTGTGGGACAAACTGCTCTGCGTGCGCTACGAGCGGCCGGAGTTCACCGCATCTGACCCGGTGGCACTGGCCCAGAACCGGCTGGCCGCCGGCATCTGCCTCACCAGTTTCGGCCTGCCCTTCCTGCAGGCGGGCGAAGAGTTTGCCCGCACCAAAAAGGGCGTGGGCAACAGCTACCGCTCCTCCCCCGCCCTGAACCGTCTGGACTGGGCCCGCGCCGGGCAGTACCACGCCCTGGTGGACTACTACCGGGGCCTGCTGGCCCTGCGGGCCGCCTTCCCGCGGCTGGGCACCACCGACCGCCACGCCCCGGAGGCGCTGCAGTTCTTCTCGCTGGAGCAGCCGCTGGTGGGCTGGACCCTGCCCGCTGCTCCCGGCGACGGGGCCTGGTGGCGGGCACTGTGTGTGTTCTACAACCCCACCGACACCTCCCGCGTGGTGCCGCTGCCCGCCGGGCAGTGGAAACTGCTGAGCGACGGCACTTCTTCCAGCTTATGGCGGGGCGAGAGCCGCACCTATGAACGGGAAGCCCTTCTGATGCCGTACAGCGCCACCGTGTTCGGAGCCGTATAAACAACAAAAAACAAGGGCAGACTGCTTTTCGGCAGTCTGCCCTTGTTCTATCGGATTTTTAGCTGTTGGACGCGGTCTTTTCGCCCAGCGTAACATTGACCGTCTGCATCTGGCCGTCGCGGGCCACCGTGATGGCCAGCGTGTCACCGGCTGCATGCTTCTGCATCAGGGTGCCCAGATCATCCTTGGCGGCGATCTCGGAGCCGTCCACGCTGACGATGCGGTCACCGACCTTCAGACCGGCCTGATCGGCAGGGCCGCCCTTGGTCACGTCCACGATGTAGACACCGTAGGCGTTCACGCCCAGCTGCTGTGCCGTCTGTGCGTCGGTCACAGCCAGGTAGGTGATGCCCAGATAGGGGCGGCCGGTCACATAGCCGTTCTCCAGCAGCTCCTGTGCCACCTTGATGGCATCATTGATGGGGATGGCAAAGCCCAGGCCCTCGGCATCGCTGGAAGAGGATTTTGCGTTCACGATGCCGACCAGCTCACCGTTCATGTTGAACAGGCCGCCGCCGGAGTTGCCGGGGCTGACCGAGGCATCCATCTGGATCAGGGACATGGTGTTGGTGGAGTTGGTGCCCTGGATGGTCACGCTGCGGTTCAGTGCGCTGATCATGCCGCCGGTCACGGTGCCGCCCAGCTCACCCAGCGGGTTGCCCACAGCCATCACGTTCTGACCCACCTTCAGGCTGTCGCTGTTGCCCACGGTAGCGGGGGTCAGGCCGTCGGCGTCGATCTTGATGACCGCGATATCACTGGTGGTATCTTCGCCCACCAGCGTTGCGGTATAGTCCTTATCATTGATCGTCACGGTGATATTGGAAGCACCGTCCACAACGTGGGCACAGGTGAGGATGTAGCCATCCGAGCTGATGATCACGCCGCTGCCGGCACCGCTCTCCACCTGATTCTGGCCGTACCAGGACCACTGGGAGTAGACCACCTGCTCGGTGGTGATGACCACCACGCTGGGGCTGACCAGATCTGCCACCTGTTCGGTGGTCAGGCTGCTGCCGGACGCCGAAGCCGAGGTGATGGAGCTGTCACTGCCGGAAGAGCTGCTGGAGCTGGAGGGAGCCACCTGCTGGATGACCACCTTGCTGCCGTTCATCTGGGAGCCGACATAGCCGCCTGCAAAGCCCATGACTGCGGCCAGCACCAGTGCCACGGCACTGCGTGCCACCTTGCCGCCATTGACATGGTGCTTCTTCTTTTTGGGCGGTTCCGGCTCCGCCGGCTGCCGGGGCGGCACCTCGGTGGGAGGCACCGTGCTGCCGGCATCCGGGGCAGCAGCCTGCTGCTCCGGCTCGTTGTTGTACTGGTTGGCAGTGTTCATGCCGCTGCTGCCCACATTGGGGTAACCGGTGCCGCCTGCCGTGTTATCGGAAGAGGAATAGTTGTATTCCCATTTGTTCTCATCCATCTTGATACTTCCTTCCCTGAAAAGGCTCTGTCTCCGGGGAACTGCGCCCCCTGGAACTGCTCTTATTGTATACACCAATTGTGAAAACCAATCGCATGTGCCGTGAAGAAACTGTGAAATGCGGTCCTGCCGTTTTTTCTTGACAAGAACGCCCGCAGTTGCTATTGTAACAGCAGAAAAACCTGCAGAAAAGAGGAGACTGCCGCATGGAACTGCGCCGCACGGAAACGGGCTTTGCCCTTTATAAGGAAAAGGAGGCCATCGGCCATTGCACCCTGCACCCCGCCGCACAGGGCGCGGCCCTTGCCGCCCTTGCCATCGACCCGGCATGGCGGCGCAAGGGCTACGGCTCCTACCTGTTAAAAGAAGTATTGCGCAGCTTTGGCGGTTATGACCGCGAAGCCGCCACCGTGTTTACGGCACCCCTGCCCGCCGACTGCGCCGAGATGGCCTTCTGGGCCAAATTCGGCTTTGCGGCCGAGGGACCGCAGCTGGTGCGCCGCCGCACCCCGGACCTGACCGCCGTCAAATTCGTGCAGGACTTCCTCGCCGCGCGGCTGGTGCACCCGCGCCTGTGCGTGGACGCCACCTGCGGCAACGGCGGCGACACGGCCTTCCTGTGCCGTCTTACCGCACCGGAGGGCCGTGTGCTGGGCTTTGACATCCAGCCGGAAGCCATCGCCTCCACCCGCGCCCGGCTGGAACAGGCCGGGGTGCCCGCCGGGCAGTATGCCCTGCACTGCGACAGCCACGCCCATCTGTTACAGTATGTGCAGCCTGGTACGGCGGATGCGTGATGTTCAACTTCGGCTGGCTGCCGGGGGGCC